>OGCQ01000621.1_pt1 | contig 54817 bp, 45 predicted proteins | sample 1570161 | NCBI WGS metagenome assembly OGCQ01 (sample SAMEA4384402, study PRJEB24528) | human gut metagenome | reverse complement strand
CTTTCTTCGGTTCGATTTTGTGGTGCAAAGCATCGAAACAACAGGGGGACAACGACAGTCAACCAGCAAACTGCTTTCTCAATTCCATAATGAGAATTTGATTGGAATCAATAGTTTCGAGGATTTACATATTTTTTTACTCGCTTCATTGTCTATGTCACTGCCGTTCGATATGATTCGTACTCTCATGATACGAACGATCAAAGTTCAGGACAGTCCAACAATTTAGCGCTTTCATGATAACATGAATGGGAAGCGAATGCAATGGGGAACTGCAAATTTCACCCCATGATTCCAATTTTGTTTCCGTTTTCGTAAATGTCCGTGCCATCTTCGCAGTGATTGGGTCCCTCGTACTCCAACCAGCCGAAGCCCGCCACATAAACTTTGTCGCCGGGCTGCAGTTCTTCAGGAGGGTGGGGCGGAGTTGGCTCTGGTGCGGAATTCTTAGCGGGTACCTGCCCCGTGGAAAGCTGGAGTTCGGAAGCTACGGGTGTTTCAATAGGCCCTATCTCCAGTTCAGGTTGCTCTTCTCGGGGCGCTTCTTGTCGCGGAATCGTTCCTTTTTCCTTCTCCGCCAGTGCAGTGGGTTCCTCAATTTCCGCAACGGTCGCTTCCTTGGCGCTCACAGCGGTTTCCGCGGCTGGGACGGGTGTTTGCTCGGTTGCATTGTTATGCGGCCACACGGCGGCACACAAGGCGGCACAGGTGGTAATCAGGGTCACTATGATGAGTTTCTTCATTTTTCTTCCTCCTTAGATGCGAAACGAGCCCTCAACCCCATTGCCGTTCGGCAGGAGACTGAGCGCTCATTTTCGTAGTGATTCAGTTCTATGGACAGCTTCCACGCCAGCTCAAATCCGACGATAAAGCTGTCGACGGAGGTATCCTCCGCAATGCGATCCTTTGCGTCGATGATTTGAAGTACCAACCGGCGCTCCGGTTTGCCCAGCATCCCACTAAGTGCTTGATGGCATTCCTCAATTTCCTGTTTCTGAACTGGGCGTTCGGGTGGGGTATAAAAACAGTCATATAGGTCTTTCAGCAGCTCGTATTTCATGCTTTCGCCTCCTTGCAGCACAAATATATATCACAGTTCGACGGAAACAGCTACTGGAACTTTTAAGAAAAATAGCGGCCGAAACACTTAGTTTCAGCCGCTATTGGGGATGTGGGGTACTCGTGGTGCGGGCTCCCAGGTTAACTACAACATCCCTTGTAGCTTCAATACAATGCTTTAAGGGTTATTCGAGAACCAACAAATTTATTCCTTCTGCCGATGAATAGCATCATGGCATACATTGCACAGTGTGATCAAATTCTCTACGGTATTCTCTCCACCATCTTTATGCTGCTGTTTATGGTGAAGCTCCAGCATTTTTCTCGGGTCATCCCTGTTGAGCTTATCCCGACTCCATCCACAACAGGTGCATTTAAATCCGTCTCGTTCCAGTACAGCCACTCGAATCGGATCTGGAATAATTCTATCATGTTCATATGTCTGGCGATCTTCTTCAAGTACATATACACCAACAGGCAAATCATTGCGTCCGGTATTTTTTGTTGCAATCGGCCATCCGTCCTCTGTGCGCAATTCCCTAACACGCCGAGCCCATTCTTTTGTATCTCCTGCAAGATAGCTTAACTCTTCTCCTGTCACAGGAGTTCCAACATTCTTTCTTAAGTATTCAATAATTTTCTCTTTTACTGACACTTTTTTCTTACGTATCTCATTAAGCACATTCCAACGGTGGGCCGCATCACGATCTTGTTCCTCACGCATAAGCACATATTGATCCGGACGAATGGTCTTGGGGTTAATCCCTATAGTCCTGAACATTGCTTCATCATCAGGGTTCTGTGCCATTTGATTAAATGTCACACCTGAGTATATCCACCAGCCGAACTGCACACGCAACTCTCTTACCCTTCGTGCCCATTCATTAATTCCAGACACGACCATCAGTTCGTCACCATCAATTACAACTCTCGGATATTGCTTCAAATAAGCTATAATACGCTCCCGTGCGGATGCCGCCTCACTCTGCGGAATCAATGAACTACCTAAATCGCGGAGTTTATGGAATGCCGGAACTAAAGCGACTACCTTTTCGCGCAAATCTTCTTTTTGCAACTCTTCCGCAAAGTTTGTCAGTAATTCCACCAATGATTGTCGCAATTCTTCCGGCACATTACTTGGTTGTGATCGACGAGCCATATGCATACCAACTTTCAAGAATTTTGTATTGTATTTGTACTGTGCAATAAGAATTCTTTCACCCGGGATAGGAGGACTGCTTCATTTTTCTTTTTAATCTCACATTCCCAAACGATTAGCACACGCCAGCCAAGACTCTCCAGAAGGGAAACATCACTTTTATCTCTTATTACATTTCTATCTATTTTTTGATTCCAGAAGTCGGCATTAGTCTGCGGCCGCTGTCCACGTGGGCAATCATGATCATGCCAAAAACAGCCATGCACAAAAATTACAGCTCTGTATTTTGGTAACACAATGTCAGGTTTTCCAGGCAGATCCTTTCGATTTACTCGGAAGCGAAACCCATTTTTGTGCAGAAGGCTCCTCAGCTTAATCTCTGGCGCCGTGTTTTTAGTTTTTACATTTTGCATGATTTCGTGCCGCTTCTCCGGGGCGAAAATATCAGGCATTATCAGGCCTCATTTCAAGTAACTGTTCAATGCAACCGGCAACTTGCGCAGCAAGTAGGGGGGGGACCGCATTTCCAATCTGCTTGGCAATTTCAATCTTGCTGCCCAAAAAACGGAATGTATCCGGAAAAGATTGGATTCTTGCAGCCTCTCTGTGTGTTATGGGCCTATGCTCAACAGGGTGCAAGTAGCGTCCTTTTTCAGGCTTGAAAAATTCGGTTCGGATTGTAACGGAGGGCTTGTCCCACCACAGTCGGCCGAATAAATCTGTACCTCCGGATGTTTTGTTTTTCCAGCATTTCGGTGTTAACTCAGGGGCAATTCTCAACAAATCGAACCGATTCATGCCCTCTTCAGGTATCGCCTTATAACGTTTAATACTTATCTCTGTCGGTGTTCGTCCAAAATGCAAGTCAAGTGGTGCGCCAACTCCTGCTCTTATTTCTGTGCCTTCTGGTTTAGGCAGGCCTTTAAAGGCATCTCTTACTGTCTTCCACGGCTTTGGATGTTCAATATACCCGTTCAACTCCGACAAATCTCTTGTGGCAAGCAATTCCGGATTGTAGTGGGTTTTTAGCGGTGGAAAAACCTGATTTGGATCCGCAAATTTACATCCGATGATAAAAGCTCTATACCTTATCTGTGGAACACCGTAATCTGCAGCGCACAGCTTTGCTTTCGCAAGCGGATGAAAACCCAGATTTGTGGCATACTTCTCGATTTGTTTGAACTCTTCCGATCCCAAAAGCTGGGGCACATTTTCCATCACAAAAACATCCGCGCCAGACCTTTGGACAAATTCCATATATGGGCGCCAAAGGCTTCGCCGCTCATCGCCTTGTCTATTCTTATTTAGAAGGCTGAATCCTTGGCAAGGGGGACCACCAATAACAACATCGGCTTGAGGCACTTGTAATGCGGGATCAGCGAGAATCTCAACAATGTCGCCTACGACGCAGTGGTTACCAAAGTTTTCATTATATGTATCAGCTGCATACTGGTTAAAATCATTTGCCCATACCGGCAAGAAATTGTGTCCAAATGCTTTGCTAAATCCAAGAGATAATCCCCCGGCACCGCAGAATAGATCGATTAGTTTATACTTTTTATCAGCCATTATCTCACCTAACAATTAGTCTGACTTATTCTTTCTTATCAAATATGTATTCAAGTAAAGATTCTAACTCTTCATCCAACTGCACATACTCATCTTTTTGAGATGATGCAAGCACATCCCATTTGGCTCGTAATTCTCTCTTCATTTCAATCACTTGCATAGCTTTCCAAATTATTTCTGTTGGTCGCTTATCAAAGTGAAATACTTTTTTTAACATGTACTCACCAACAGCGGAGCAGCTGACTATTTTCCCGTCAGTATCCCGTTGCAAATGTGAATCAAACTCCTCTGTTGCAGGATCACAAAAACCTTCAATATCATTGTGTGCTAAAGAAGAATCTTTAGTGGGCCATTTAGCTCCCTTTTTCCTGTTGCAGGTAAAACAAGAATATACTAAATTATCATAACAATCAATTAAATTCTTTGCCAGAGTTTGCGGGACAAAATGATCGATTTCAAATCCTTTTTTAGTTACAGATTCACTTTTCCCGCAATAGCCACACATACGATGAAAATCTTCTCGAAGCTCTGGTTTATATCTTTCATAATTTCTTTGCTCTAATCCGGTACGACGCTCAATTTTATATCTTCCGTGCACCCTCATTTTATCAGTCCTTTTTCTCTAAAAGCTGCGACATACGTTCAATTAAACTATCGAGTTTTCGATTTATGTCTGGTGATAACAATTGTGCCGGAAAATCATCTGTCTCGCCATATCGACTGAACAAAGTATGCAATTGAAGAAATCGCTCCTCTTCAACTGCAGTTAACATAGAAGATTTACGCTTTTCAATCAAAGTTCCATACTGCTCAAAAAGAGCCTCTTTTCGTTTCAAATAGACCGAAACCTCATTGCTTATCGAATCAACTACTTCTGTCAAATCCAGCTTATTCATTTCCTCACGGTCCCAAATTAATCGACGTGGTACCAACTTTTCATCTTTGGACTGTTCAGGGTAATTTGTCAGCATTATACACGGAAACTCTGGGAGATATTGGTTGATTTCAAAGACTAAATCCGTCCCGTTTTTTGTAAATTTCTTTCGCAAATCGTAGTCAATAAGAAGACACTCCAGATTCTCTGCAATAAGCCAACTAACAATATCTTCTGCGTTGCTGTCGCCTCGGTAAAAAAGCAAGTCAATATCTCGTCTACTTAAACGTTTAGCATAATCTTCATAATTAGCTGTTTCATCATCAATAAAACCAATTCTAATCATTTTGATCACCTGCGACCCTTCAAAGACATTGTGACATGGAATCCGACCTCAGCATCTATATTTTCAGATAGATCTATCGTGCCCTTATAATCTCTAACAGTCTTTCCAATAATCCACATGCCCATACCTGTACCAATAATTTCACCATCTGCGTCCATTTTATCCGTTTCCATAGCATCCATTATTAAATCAGGATTCTTCTTATATTTTGTGGAAAGCCCCGGACCATTATCTTGATAAAATATATCGATAAAATTATCGCGCTGGCAGACCTTAATATGAATTTTGCGTTCTACTTGGTTGACGGATTTGAATGCAGATGTACTATTGGCAACCAAATTATTTACCATACTTTCAATCTCGTACGGGAAGCATCGGAAAGTAATTGGATCGCACTCAACGCTAATTTCAGTATCAGGACATGTATCTTCCCAAGATGCTTTCAGATTCTCAAGCAACTGAGGCAGATTTACATCTTTCATTGTGCGGCGATCTTTTTTTACAGACTCAATTGTCACCTTGAACCATGAGCCAAAAGACTGCTGGCAAGTAATCGCCTCATCAATGTATTTCAGAGCACCCTCAATGTTTTTATCATATTCCAGTTCTTCTTTTGCCATAACGATCTTGAGACCCAATGTATTTGTACTACCTCGTATCTCATGAACATAAGTGTTAGTTATAATTCCTATTGTCGCTAAAGCGCGTAAAAGCTGATTTTCATTTTCCAGACTTCGTATTTGCGCATCTCTTTGGTCAATTACGGCTTGCGCCTTAGAGGCCTCAACTGTAGTCTGAACCCCCAGTGCTGCATTTTGACTTAGCGTATTGCCGTCTTGCTTTTTCTGAGCTTCAACAAAAGCTGCTTTTTGAGTAATTTCTGTCTCAAATTGTTGAGTGGGATGTGTTTTTTCGTAATATGCATTCAGTTTTTTGAATACATACTGGCGATCACTCTCGAATAATTGAATAACTGCCAACAAGAAATTCTTTAAGACTGAAAATTCGGGAGTTTCCACAAATCCTTCTCTATTAGCTTGATCAGGAAGCGTAATATTTGTTCTTGAAATTAAAACTGTACCACAAATTTGATCCGCAGCTACTCGCCACTTTCCATCTGTATGTGATGGTGCTGCTGGAGACTTTGCTTTTCGATTTGAAAGCAACAACCAATCATAGGCGGAAGAATCTGGATCACCATATGGGCGCACTCTAAAATTGTCTCGATAAATGCGCACACCTTTCCAAGGAAGATCAGCCTGATTTCCACTCTTATAAAAATATTTTTCCTTTTCCGCCCCTTGTTGGAGTCGCTTCGAAAACAAAAATACCCCACTGAAATCACCGATCGTATTTTCAATAACAACTTTTCGAGAAGACATGAAATCCCGAAAGCTCAATTCATAAATAATATCCCGACCACAAAAGTATTCCTTATCTGCCGCAGTAAAGCCTGCTTCCTCTATGACAATTTCACGCTTCGATTTGAAATCAAATTCATTTCGAGAAATCGCTACATGGACTTTATCTCCAACCACTTCAAACGATAATTTATAATCACAGGAAGAGTCTGATACTTCTGGGATAAGTCGTGCATCTTCAGTTTTAGTGAATTCCTCAAAAAAGTAAATATTGAATATTTCGCTAATCTCTTGCGGGATAAGCGTTGACAAATTGCCGCGCATTTTCTTGATTTGCTTTTCATTCCATTGATCCCTTACTGGACAAATTCTAAAAATGGTACAATTCTCTTGAAATTTCTCTTGAATAAATCTTTGAAAATCTAAATTTACAGCATCAACAACAAACTCAGCCGCAGTATAGCTGACCGTTTCCAAATTAGCTTCAACACTCGTAAGCGGTGTACCATCACGAAAATTTGACCAGTCAACACTCCATTCAAGTGTTTCGGTGGCAGATTTTGTATACATAGTGCATCGATCGCCAATACGGTCAAGAGCAAACCGTCCGATGCCTTTAGCACCGGTTTGTATACGCCCTTTTTTAGATAAGTACGTTTTCTTTTTTGACGAATTTCCGATGGTCATCCAATGCTTTTTTATAATGTCAGAGGTCATGCCGCAACCGTTGTCCGCCAAATATAGCGTTTGAGTTGAGTTTTCATAATAGAGGATACAGCAGCTTGCATCAGCATCATATGTGTTTTTTACAAGCTCTGATACAGCCCCCTCAAGTCGAGAGACATTTTCTCGACCAATTAATCTTGCCGTATAGGCATCAACATCAAAATAGACCTTACTCATAGGCAATCTCTCCCCTAAAACGCTGAATCAAGAAGACTGCTGCTTTAATCGCCTTCTTAAATATCGACTTCGGATATGCTGTAAAATTTGAATGTCATTGTTCGAAAGCTCCGTTAAAACGACGCTATCAACGTAGTCAATTATCGTACTTAATTCAGAACGGCCTCTAAACATTTCGTCAAGTTTTTCTATGTTTTCCGCATCTATTTTTTTATAAGGGATACTGAGCTGTTTAAACTCACTTGGAACAAGCTCCCCCACACCTCCGCCATAAAAACGTCCGCTATATTCGCAGAGCGCCAAGGTGAGCGAATTGTAAAAGCAAAAGGCAAATGATCCCGCATCGTAGTTCTCTTTGAAACGAATATTGTATATGATATCTGTAGTGTGTAGTTGCGCTGCATTTACAATAATACGAGGAATAATGTGATATCTTTTAAAAAAGCAAACATCCCCCTTTTTTATTATCGGGACATCATACCATCTTCTGCGCTTTTTACACTTGTATCGTTCATTTATTTTCTCTTCTTCTCCCTTTGCAATATATGCAACCAGCTCTTTTGAAAAGGATTCATGCGCCAAACCATTTAAATTCAATAAGTGTGTACGATTGTTTTTAGATATGGTATTTTCAAAATCCAAAGAAGTAAAAGAAAGAAGCGGCGGAATTGAGGAAGATTTCATTATTATTGGAAGAATGTGCGTTGCGGGAGTCCTGAGCTTGTCAATTTTTTCCTGGTTCAAAATAAAAAAGGAGTTTGCACCAGTTACAATACCAGGAGAGATATCACCAAATTGTGATATTTTTAAAAACTTCTTTGACAGCTGAAGCAATTTTTCGGTTTCTTCATCATTCAAAATACAATTCGACCATTTTTTAAGTGGTTTATTGCGCATTATCTTACTCTGGGACACAGGAGTTGGTGAAAAAACATCTCTAAACGTGGTATATTGGATATAGGCTTTCGCTTTCGGCTCATTCGATAAATATACTAAACAAATATCCTGCTCTATTCCTTCAAAAACGCGCTCTTCGAATGTGATTATTTCAATCGTGTTGAATTTTGTCTCTAAAAATGCTCGAAGTTTTTCTGCATAATGTACTTGCAGGAACTCAAATGGGAGCACAAAAAAAATTGCACCATCAGCCGATAACAACTTTATTGAAGAAATGACAAAAGAAACCCACAGATTTTGAAAAATACTCTTATCCAAGTTGAAAGACTTCAATATTTTTTCTGTTTCTAAACATTGATTCTCTGGCACCTTTTTTTTCGCTATGTACGGAGGATTCCCTATTATCAAATCATATTTTTCACCGCATTGGTTTGCGTACTTTATAAAGTCTATGCAATGGACGGTACAACACTCTGCAAATGTAGATGATAAGGAAGCCGCTTTCATAGAATCAAACTCAACCAAGGATATCTGAGCATTAAACTTTTTTAACGGTTCAACAAATCGACCGTCTCCCGCTGAAGGTTCTAATATAGTTTTAGGCTTGATTCGAGCAGAGGTGTAAGTCACCATATATTCAATTAACTCTTTAGGAGTATAAAAAGACCCTGTTTCTTTATCGTTCATAGCCTGGTCAACCTCACTATCAGGTATAGCAAATATCCGTCACTCACTGTCCGGCAATATTTCAATAATATCTTCAATGCCACAATCCAGTGCCGCGCAAATCTTCACAAGTATCTCCGTGGTGACATGTCCATTCCGTCCCATCTTGGTGACGGATGCCGGGCTGATACCTGCCTTTTCACACAGGTCTTTTTTCTTCATGTCTTTATCGATAAGCAACTTCCAGAGTTTTTTATAACTCACAGACATAGAATATCTCCTCCGTACCGATATACAAAAATGCTCTGCCGCTTGGCAGAGCATTCGGTCTATTGCAGCCATACCGCCAAGGTCTATTCCAACACATGACAGCGTTGTTTATTATGATAGCATATTCAGCCGGGAAAAGCAAGAAAATAATGAATCCGCACGAATTCCGACTCTATTAAATTTCTTTTTGCGCCTAAAAAGAAACAGTTGAACCTCCGTGCAGTCAGAGCTACAATGCCAACACCTCATAACGAGGACAAACTGATTGGAGGTCAAATGATGAATTACGAAGCAAGCCCGTTTCAGGACTACGAATCGATCACCATTGATGAGCTGAAGGATCAAGCTAACAGTCTACTGAATCTGGTAACGGAAGAGCAGCGGCCACTGCGCGTATGTATGAATAATGGCAAGGAGTTTCTGCTGTTCCCTCAGGATCTGCTCGCCCCCATCTGCGACTCTGACTTTCGCTTGATCCTGCTGTCGGCAATGCGGTATGCGATGGGCAGGAATACTTGTATGCCCATGGTAGTCGCTGATTATATCAAGCGTCACATTCAGCTTCTGGATGATAAGTTTCTCGTACTGGCTGCCGATGATATCAGTCGGCACCTTGAAGACTACGCAGATCATGAGCCGAATCCGAATCTTTGGCAAAGTCTTTTAGATGCACTTAAAACAGAGCAGGGAGCACGTGCCACTCGTAAGGCAAGAAAAATCAGACTGTGCCCAGCCTGCGGGAAGCCCTTGGAGGTCATGATCATTGCCGACAACAGGCATTCACCCGGTGGGTTCGATGTAATTGCCCACTGCCGTAACTGTCTTTCTGATTATGAATGGTTCTGTGATAAGGATGGCGGTGTCTCAGATATGAAGCAGTATTTCTTCGGGTAAGGCGAGTTTATGTTTTGGTAGGAGGCTTTGAGTATATTCTTTGTCTATAGCGGCTCAAACTTTGAACTGTACGCCAACTTCCGTAAAGCGATTAAAAGGAGCGCACCTGCTCGTATGAACAGGTGCGCTCCTCTAAAATGTTGCTTTTATTGAAGGACATCTAATTCAGCCTGAAATAGCAGGTATTTTTTCCTCTTCCTTCTTTTTTCAACTCACCGGCTGCGACCAGCTTGCGGAGGGCACCCTCAATGGAACTGTCGCTAAGCGTCGGGCAAAGCTCCCGGATGTCCTGCTTATTGAACCGTCCGATTCTATTCTTGCTTGCTCTGCGAACCATTTCCAATGCGGGCAGCTTGGTTTCCACAAGCGCCACACGATCCTCAAAGTCCTTATAGGCCGCAAGGATTGTTCCAAGCAGATATTTGATAAAGGGTACTACATCCTCCGTGCCTTCGCGCCAGCCGGTTTGCGTCTGCGCAAGCGCATCATAGTACAGGTCCTTGTTTTTGGCGATTTTGGCTTCAAGTGAGATATACTTGCCGACATAAAAGCCGTTTCGGTACAAAAGCAGCGTCGTGAGCAAGCGGCTCATTCTCCCGTTCCCGTCATTGAATGGGTGGATGCACAGGAAGTCATGGATGAAAACCGGAATTGCAATCAACGGCTCCAGTTCCATATTTCCGATTACGCGGTTGTATTCCTCGCAGATTCTGTCCAGCGCTTCCGGCGTTTCATAAGGGGTAAGCGGCGTGAACAGCGTTTCCACATGACCGTCCGGATAGGTGGCAGTGATATAATTCTGCACGCTTTTTGTGCGGCCCGCAAGCTGGTTATTCATGTGGCTGTACAGGATTTTGTGAAGCTGCAGGATATAGTTCCGCGTAATTGGAATCGCGTCAAAGCTCTCGTGAATGATGCTCAGCACATCACGGTATCCGGCAATCTCCTGCTCGTCACGGTTCCTCGGCGTGGTTTTCTCCTCGACAAGCTGCCGGATTCGGGTACTCGTGGTAACGATGCCCTCGATGGCATTCGATGCCTCAGTGCTCTGTATCTTGGCAATCTCCACGAGCTTTTCGAGCTCCTCCGGACGCTGCTTCAAATACAGTTCCTGCTTTCCAGCTTCCTTGTATATGGCTGCAATCAGGCCAAGAACATCCGAGTCCCACTTCTGTTCCTTAATTGCAGAGTAATTGAAGGTTCTCATTCTCTCACCTCCATTTGTTTTCCCTTAAATAATAACGCAAAATAAGGGAATAGTCAATGGATTGTGCCTTAAATTCCTTACTATTATGTCTGTATTAAGGGATTTATACTCAGAGAGTAAGAAAAGTACCTCTGCCTATCTTCCCGCCTATTCTTTGTTTATTGCGGCTCAACATTTGAGCTGCCGCTTTCGCAGAAACAACTTGCATAACCGTCTGCTCAGAGTTACAATACAGACCACACAGCAACGAGAAACGCTTCCCATCCGGCACCGGTGAATCTTCACCGGAAACCGGGCGGGAAGCGTTTTTGACCACATAGATTACCACATACGGCTCCGGAACACCCGGAAACAGCGGAGATAAGAGCGCCAAAGAGTAAGTGAAACAAATTAAAAAGCGCCGAAAACCGCTATAAACGAGCGGAAAAAGTATTCCCGATAAGTTTGGGAGCATGAGGCCCGGGGTTCGAGTCCCCGCACTCCGACCAAAAAACTTTGAAAAGCCGCCTTTTTATGCGGTTTTTCTGCGTTAAAAGTTCAGTTTTTTCATTTTGCGTTGACCATATAAGTTGCTGAAAAATATGGGTCAAAGTGCGAAAACAGTAATGCGGCGGCAAGTTCAATTTGCCGCCGTTTTCTCATTTGACCCACAACCTGACCCACACAGGCAAAACTGAGACAACCACACGGAATTTGGGGGCAAAAAACGCCTTAAGATGTTCAGATTGAAAATGCAGTCGAAATAGGGTATTATTGGATAACGGTAGGCCTTGTGCCTGCAAAGCCAGCCGTACGGTGTTCCCGTGCGGCTTTTTGTATTTCGCATTCCACATGCAAAACGGAGAGATGCTGTAAAGCAGTATCTCGGTGATGAAACGGCCCCGTGCGTCCTTGGGTATCTGCTCGGCGGCAGCTGACAGCGGACCGCTTTAAGATGAATATCGTCAACTGTGCCCTGCTTGGCGCACTCGTCCTGTCCATGCCAGAACGGCCGGACGTGGAACGGCTGACGGACTTTTACGAATACCCGGGCGGCAGCGGCTATGAAGGGCGGTTTACCCGGTGCGGTATCTGCACACTGATGCAGGAACTGGGATCGTACGACCTGACGCTGGCTCTGTGTCATCCGGACTATACCATGAGTGAGACCGGCGGCGCGACAAACTTTGTGCGGGCGTATACTCTGGCCTCCGGCGGACCCTACTGCGACTGCGGCTATAAAAAATGCGTGAAAAAAGTGCCCCTAGGCCTTCTTGGCGTCCTTGCTGCCCAGGACCTTAATGCCGGTGGTGCCGAACAGCACACCGGCGGCAAACATGGCAAATCTCTTCATGGCAGATCGCTCCTCTATATTTTGCAGCAGTTAGATGTGGCTAACCGCCGCCTGTAAGATAGCACAGCACAGGAAAAAAGTAATACTTTTCCGAAATAAAATTGCCAAAAATACTGCGGAATGCAGCGTGCTTTGCAGGGAAAACGGCAAGGGCGCCCCGCATAGCCGCAAAGCCCACAGGCCGTCGGAGGCGTCAATGACACCTCCGACGGCCTGAAGCAAAGGCAGCGAGATAAAGGAAGGAAGTTTTTTATAAGGAAGGTTTGGTGGGCGGGAGTAGCGCCCATGAAGAAGTTTCTTGCCCGCTGCCCGGGGAAAAAAGCAAGGTCATGCCCGCACCGGTGCGTCACGGCGTATGGCCAGCAGCACCGCCGCCGACAGCGGCAGGCAGGCCGTCAGGCCCCACAGGGGGATGCCGTAGCCTACCTGCTCGATGAGCCGCCCCAGCACCGTGGGCGCGATCAGTGCTGACAGAGATACGCCCAGCACGATGATGGATGAGGCCGAAGCCGTCCGAGTGGGGAACGTCTCGCAGCAAAGGATCACCAGGGCCGGGACCTCCGCGCCCTGCAGCAGGCCCAGCAGCACCAGAAGCACCCGCTGGACGGCCAAAGACGGCGTCAGCAGCAAAACCGCAAACACGCCGGCCGACAAAAAACAGGTAAGCAGATAGAACGTCCGCACCGACATACGCTTATACACCAGCGGCGAGAGCATACGGACCACCAGTGCGCCCAGGAAAAACAGGGTGAGCATGGCGTTGGCCGCGCCGCCTGCCATGCGGTGCACGGTCTTGTAGTAGTTGGGCAGCCAGACGGCGATGCCGTTCTGGAAGCACAGATACAGGAAACAGCACAGCAGATAGAGCCATGCGCGCTTGTCACGAAAGATCTCCGCCGGGTTGGCCACGGACCTGTCCCGCAGGGCCGTCATATCGGCGTAGGGCGTGTGGGGCGTGGCGCGGCGGGACACCGTCCAGAACACCGCGCCCAACACCAGCGCCGCCGCGCCCAGCACCAGATACGGTACGGCAAAGGTGGCGGGGCGGCCGCTGTCGGTAAGCCATGTCACCAGCAGGGGCGCCAGCATGGCGCCCAGACCGTAGAAGCCGTGAACGATGGGCAGCAGCGTGCTCTTCTTCTCGGAAAACACGTCGGCGATGACGCCGTTCATCAGTAGGTCGATCGTGATATAGCCCACACCGCCGATCAGCGCAAACACCAGCAGCAGCCCGTAGCTGTCATTGCCGTACAGGGGCATGGTGCCGATGGTCACACCGGCCACGCCCACCAGCACCGCGCCGGCCAGCAGGCCGTACAGCTTGTGGAGCCGTTCGCCGAACAGGCCCAGCAGCACCGTCATCACGATGCCGCCCAGGGACTGAATGGTCATCACGAAGCCCTGGCGGCTTTCGGTGATGCCGAAAAAGGCCATCATGGACTCGGCGTTGGCGCCAAAGGCATTGAAATAGACGCCGTACAGCAGAAACAGAGCGAAGCACAGGACCGCCAGCAGCGGCAGGGTACGCTTTGCGCCGCTCATGCCCGGCTCCTCATGGCGGCCAGGGCATGGAAGGTCTCCCGCAGGGCGGGATATTGCCGCAGATAGAGCTGGTAGTAGGGCTCATAGGCGCGGCCACATTCCGCATCGGGGTACAGAACGGTATCCGGCTTGACGATGGCATCGCAGGCGCTCTCCACGGAGGGATACACACCGGTGCCAACACCGGCCAGAATAGCCACGCCCAGCGCCGGGCCCTCCAACGCCGCCTTGGCGGTCTGGATGGGGCAGCCGTACACATCGGCCAGCATTTGACGCCAGAATGCGCTCCGCGCGCCGCCGCCGCAGGCCATCATTTCCTCCGTAGGCACATTCATGCCACGGAGCACATCCACGCACTGACGCTGGGAGTAGGTAACGCCCTCCAGCACAGCGCGAATCAGGTGGCCGCGGCCATGGCCGCCGGACAGGCCGATAAACGCGCCCCGGGCCTTCTCGTCCAACAGCGGGGATCGCTCGCCCATCAGATAGGGCAGGAACAACAGGCCGTCGGCGCCGATGGGGGTTTTCTCGGCCAGGGCCGTCATCAGCTCGTAGGGGTCCACGCCCTGTTTGGCCGCCTCGGCCACCTCGCCGGCACAGCAGGTATCCCGCAGCCAACGCAGGGACTGACCCGCCGCCAGCGTGCAGCTCATTACCGCCCACTTGCCGGGAACGGCGGAGCAGAAGGTGTGTACGCGGCCCGCCGGGTCGATGGAAACGCTGTCCGCATGGGCAAAGACCACGCCGGAGGTGCCCAGCGTCGTAAAGGCCTTTCCGTAGCGGACAGTACCGGTGCCCACAGCCGCGGCGGCGTTGTCGCCCGCGCCGCCCACCACGGGCGTACCCTCGGCCAGGCCGGTCAGGGCGGCAGCTTCCGCCGTCACCGTTCCGGTCACGTCCACAGACTCGTACATCCGGCCCAGCAGCGCCGGGTCGATGTCCAGCTTGTTCAGTATCTCGTCAGACCACTGCCGCCGGGGCACGTCCAGCAGGTTCATGCCGGAGGCGTCGGATACCTCGGTGGCAAACTGGCCGGTGAGGCAGTAGCGAATGTAATCCTTGGGCAGCAGGATATGACGGCAGGCCTTGTAGACCTCCGGCAGATGCTTCCGCACCCACAGGATCTTCCCAGCGGTAAAGCCCGCCAGGGCGGGGTTCGCGGTGATGGCGATGAGTTTCTCCGCGCCCACAGTCTCGGTGATCTCACGGCACTCCTCGCCGGTGCGGCCATCGCACCACAGGATGCTGCGGTGCAGCACCTCTCCCCTCTCGTCCAGCATCACCAGGCCGTGCATCTGTCCGGAGATACCCACACCGGCAATATCGGCGGCGGCCACACCGCTTTTGTGCAGCACGGCCTGCACCGTCTCCCGCACAGCACGCCACCAGTCGGACGGCTCCTGCTCAGCCCAGCCGTTCTGGGGCTGGTAGAGGGGGTATTCCACCGTGTGGGCGGCCATGGCCGTGCCGTCACTGCGGAACAGCACCGTCTTGGTACCGGAGGTGCCCAGGTCGATACCCAGCAAATATTCCTTCATAGCCTTGCGCCTCCTTTAGGCAGGGCCGCCCTCTCGGGCGGCCCGCAATATGTCATTTCTCAGTGGAACAGCACCCGGTTGACCACAGATTCCAGATACTCCTGACGGCCGCTGGGCACATCGAAGCTCTTGAGGCCCTCGGCGTAATCCGCCAGAGACTCCAGGGTCATCTCGCCGTCCACGATCTTCTTGCCCACACCGCTGTCATAGCTGCTGTAGCGCTCCTTGACGAACTGGTCCAGACGGCCATCCGCTTTCAGTTCCAGCGCCTTGCGGAGACCCAGGGCAAAGGTGTCCATACCGGAGATATAGGCCAGCAGGATATCCTCGAAGGTGTTGGACTGACGGCGGGCCTTGGCGTCAAAGTTCAGGCCGCCGTTGGTAAAGCCGCCGGCGCGGAGGACCTCCATCATGCAGTAGGTGGCGCTGTACACGTTGGCGGGGAACTGGTCGGTATCCCATCCCAGCAGATAGTCGCCCTCGTTGGCGTCGATGGAACCGAAGCTGCCGTTGACGATAGCGGTACGCAGCTCATGCTCGAAGGTATGGCCCGCCAGGGTGGCGTGGTTGGCCTCGATGTTCATCTTGAAATCCGCCGTCAGGTCGTACTTCCGCAGGAAGTTCATGCAGGTGGCCACGTCGAAGTCGTACTGGTGCTTGGTGGGCTCCTTCGGCTTGGGCTCCAGATAGAAATCGCCGGTAAAGCCGATCTTGCGGCCGTAGTCACGGGCCATACGCAGGAATCGGGCCATGTTGTCCAGCTCCAGCCCCATGTCGGTGTTCAGCAGGGTGTCATAGCCCTCGCGGCCGCCCCAGAATACATAGCCGGTGGCGCCCAGCTTCACCGCGGCGTCCAGGCAGGCCCGGACCTTGGCAGCGGCAGCGGCAAACACATCGGCGCAGCAGGAGGTGGCGGCACCAGCCATGAACTTCTTGTCGCCGAAGTTGTTGGCGGTGACCCACAGGCACTTCTTGCCGGTCTTCTTCTGCAGCTCGTACAGATAATCCACCATCACGCGGAAATTGGCGATGCTCTCGGCCAGGGTAGCGCCCTCCGGGGCGATGTCCACGTCATGGAAGCAGTAGTAGTCGATGTTCAGCTTTTCCATCAGCTCGAAGGCGAAGTCCGCCTTGGCGCGGAACTTGGCCATGGGGTCTGTCTGCCCCATGGACTTATCCATGGTGCCGGAGCCGAACATATCCACGCCCTCGGCGTCGATGGTATGCCAATAGCTCAACGCGAACTTCAGATGCTCACGCATTTTCTTGCCGGCGATGACCTCGTCCGGGTCATACCAACGGAAGGTAAAGGGGTCGGTCCCCTTGGGATCGTAGACGACCTTACTCACATCAGCGTACTTTTTCATGTTATTACACCTCCGAAGTATGTTTCGTTTTTACGCGGGAACGGATCATGGGCACCACCAGCTGGATGATAACGGCCACCAGCAAAATCGAGCCCTTGATGGTATCGTTGATCAGAGCGTCCACCTGCAGGGAGGCGATGATCTTGTCGATGATGGTATAGCTCATGGCGCCGAACAGAACGCCCAGCAGCTTGCCCTTGCCGCCGCTCATGCTGATACCGCCGATGACCACCGCGGCGATGGCGTACATCTCGTTGCTCTTACCGAGGGTAGCCGGGTCGACGGAGCCGTTCATAGCCAGCCACAGGAAAGCGCTCAGGCCGGTGAGTATGCCGGTGATGACATAGACCGCCACACGGGTGCGGTTGACGTTGATACCGGCCAGGGCTGCGGCGCGCTCATTGCTGCCCAGGGCATAGACGGTCTTGCCGAACTTGGTGCAGGTGGATATGAACACCATGATGACCGTGACCACCAGCAGCACGATGCCCACCACGGGAACGGTGGCGATCTTCAGCTGGCCGAAGCCGTAGAAGCTGGCATAGTGGTCCAGCGTGCCGGTCATGTTGAAGATGGAGGACCCGGTAGTCCGCAGGTAGTACTGAGCCACCGAACGGAAGATCAGCATTGTGGCCAGCGTCACGATGAACGCGGGCATTTTCACCAGGCCGATGAGCACACCGTTGAACAGGCCGCACAAGCCGCCGGCCACCAGGGCGAACAGCAATGTGAGGAACACGCTGTCCGTGGCATTGAACACCACCACGGAGAAGCTGCCCACCAGCGCCAGCATGGAGCCCACGGACAGGTCGATGCCGCCGGTGATGATGACCAGGCCCATGCCGAAGGCCATGATGCCCACCACAGCGGAGTGCCGCAGGATGTTCATCACGCCACTCCAGGTGGTCGCGCCGTGGTTGATAAACAGATAGGCGATGAAGATCGCCAGTGCGATGAGGATAAAGCTGTAATTATTGATCCAGGCGGCAATGCCCTTCTTGTTCAGCCCCGGTTTTTTGGCCTGGGCCTTCAGTTCCGTGTTCTGACTCATACGTTTACCTCTCCCTCCGTTGCGTGTATCACATTGGTCGCATACAGCATGACTCTCTCCTCCGTGATCTCCTCACGGGGCAGAATGGTCTGGATATGCCCGTGGTAGAACACCACACAGCGATCCGCGATCTTCTGTATCTCCGGTATCTCCAGGGTGTTGACCAAGATGGTCTTGCCCTTCTCGGCCAGCTCCAGGATCAGCTTGTAGATCTCTGCCTTGGCGCCCACGTCGATACCCTGGGTGGGGTTATCCATGATAAGGATATCCGCCTCGGTGGTGAGCCACCGGCCCAGGATCACCTTCTGCTGGTTGCCGCCGGACAGTGACAGGATCAGGTCGTCATGGCTGTTGGCCTTGATGTTCAGCATATCCCGCATCCTGTTGTACTGCGCCACCTCTTTCCGCCCGCGGATCAGCTGGTGATTGGCAGAAAGCGTGTGCTCGGAGATGTAGTTGTTCTCCAGCAGCGTGAAATCCGGGATGACGGAGTTTTCCTTGCGGTTGGCGGGGATCATGCCGATCTTGTGGCGCATGGCGTTATGTATGCCGCCGTGGTGCAGCGGCTCTCCGTTGACATACACCGTGCCCGAGCTGATGGGAATCGCGCCGAAGATCGCCTGCATCATCTCACTGACACCGGCACCCTTCAGGCCTGTCAGGCCGATGATCTCGCCCTTACGCACCTCCAGATCCACGTTCTCGAACCCTTCGCCGCTGAGGTGCTCCAGCTTCAGTGCCACATCGCCCAGCTGGCGGGGCTGGTACACCGAAGCCTCGGAGTAGCTGCTGCCCACCATCAGGCGGGTGACAGCCTCCGGCGTGGTATCGGCAATATTGCCGGACTGAATAAAGCATCCATTCCGCAGAACCGTGTAGCGGTCCGCGATGGTAAATATCTCGTTCATTTTGTGGGAGATGAAGATGAAGGACTTGCCCTGCTCCTTCAATCGCCTCACGATACTGAACAGGTGCTCGATCTCCGCGTTGTTCAGCGCGGTGGTCGGCTCGTCCAGAATAAAGAGCTTCGCATTGGCGTGAAGTGCCTTTGCGATCTCCAGCAGCTGCTTTTTGCTGGTCTCCAGCTCGTCTACCAGGGCGTTGGGGTCGATATCCACGCCCAGGTCGCTCATCAGCTGGCGCGTCTGCTCCAGCATGGCCCGCTTATCCAGCGTGCCCAGCTTGGTCAGCAGTTCTTTGCGAAGAAAAATGTTCTCGTACACCTTCAGATCGTTAAACAGGTTCAACTCCTGGTGTACAAAGGCGATACCTGCCTGTTCTGTCCGCTTGACGGAAATGTCGTGCATTTGCTCTCCGTCAAACTCGATCTCGCCCTCATCCCGCTGATGCACACCCGCCAGGATGTTCATCAATGTGGACTTACCGGCGCCGTTCTCTCCCAGCAGCGCGTGTACTTCCCCGCGCTCCACGGAAAAATCAACGTGCGAAAGCACTTCCACACCGGAGAATGATTTGGTGATATTGGTCATTTTCAGCAATTCCATGCCGCACGCCTCTCTTTGCTGTTTGATAAGATCCCTTCTGCGAAGGGGGAGGTGCCCCGCGGGCGCCGAAGCGCCCGCGAAGCCCTCGGAAACGACTTTACTTACTTGGAGACAGCGTCACCGAAGCCCTGGAAGTCGTTGACGTTGGTAGCATCCACCACGGACACGGCGATGACGTGATCCTGGGTGACGGTACCGCCCTCGATGTGGGTGATCATGTCATCCACGGCAGCCTTGATCATCGCGGGATCGTAAGTAACGGAGAACAGATCGGCCAGCTTGGCGACCTCAGCGGTGTAATCCTTCTGATGGATGCCCTTCAGCACGGAGTAGATCTCGTTCAGACCGGAGGAGGTGCCCAGATGCACACCGGCGTTCAGGAAGGCATCCTTCTTCTCGGCGTCGATCTCGGAGCTCTTCAGCGCCTCCAGGATGCCCATGGCGATCTCGTCGTCGTGGGTGAAGATCCACTTGGTGGCGGTGATGTCCTCAACAGTGCTGGCATCCAGCCAGTTGATGAACAGCTCCTTGCCCTTGCTGCGGCTCCAGCCGGTGTAGTCGGTGGACTGGATGGCAGCGATCTGCTCCTCGGTCCAGCCATTCTCCTTCAGCACGCTGAAGAAGCCGTCATTACGCATGGTGGGAACGGAAGAGTTGTCACCGGGCATGATGAGGATCTTGTCGCCGGCCTTCATGCCGTCGGCGATGAAGCGCTTGGCGGTCTCGGCGCCGATGCCGTTGTTATCGCCCTTGACGCAGGCAACAGCAGTGGAAGCAGCGGAGTCGATGATACGGTCGAACATCACATAGGGGATGCCGCTGGTGGCCAGCTTGGCCATGGTGTTCTCCAGGGTGTTGTCCTGAGGCAGAATGACCACATAGTCAGCGGTCTTGTTCTCGATCAGGTCCTCCACCTGCTGGATCTGGTTGGCGGCGTCGGAAGAGGTGATGACGGTGGCGGCATACTTGCCGGCGTCATTCAGCTCCTGCGCCTTCTCCTGCGCATAGGTCATCACAGCGCCGGTCCAGCCGTGGTCGGCATTGGGGACCAGGATCGCGATGCGATTACCCGTGGCAGCATCGTTGTCCTTGTTGGCGTCATCGTCCTTCTTCTCGCCGCAAGCGACAAGAGACAGGGCCATGACCAGCGCAAGGATCAGTGCCAGTACTTTCTTCATGGTTGTTTCCTCCTAAAAATTTTTTATAGATACGGACAAAGTCCGCCTATAACGTGTTCTTACAGCTCCACCCAGGCAGAGTCCTTGGCTGCGGAGTCGATGACCGCGTGAATGAACTTCACGCCGTTGAGGCCGTCGGTGACGGTGGGATAGTCGAAAGAGCCGTCGTTGGCCGTACCGCCCGCCTTCACCGCCAGAATGGCGCTGATGATGTTCTTGTAGATGTTGGCAAAGGCGACGATCAGTCCCTCGGGATGGCCGGAGGGGATGCGGCTGTACGCGCCGGCCTTCTCGGTGATATAACCGGTACCGCGGGACAGGATCTCCGTGGGCTTGCCCTTGGGGGTGTACTTCAGATAATCGGGATAGTGCTGCTCCCACTCCAGTGCACCCTCACTGCCGTAGATGCGGATGGTCAGGCCGTTGAGCTTGCCCGCCGCGATCTGAGAGCACCAGTACGCGCCGTTGACACCGTTTTCGTACTCGACGAGCATATTGGCGTTCAGGTCCAGCTCCTTGCCGTAGCGGTTCACGGTGGCGGCCAGACGCTTGATGTTCAGGCCGGTCAGGTAGTGGACGGAGTTCTCGATGTGGGTGCCGATGTCACCCACACAGTTGGAGATACCGGACACCGCCGGATCGGCGCGCCAGACGGACAGCTTAGTGGTGCCCTCGCCGGGGACGCCCAGCTCATCGATGAGCCACTCCTGGACATACTCCGCATTGACGGCGGCGATCTTGCCGATCTTGCCCTCGGCGATCATCTCGCGGGCCACCTTCATCATGGTGTAGCCGGAATAGGTATAGGTGACGCCGAAAACCAGGTTTTTCTCCTTGGCCAGGGCCACCAGCTCCTGCGCCTGTTCCACGGTAAAGCACAGAGGCTTTTCGCATACCACATGAATTCCGTGCTGCAGGAAGCACTTGGCCACATCGTAGTGGGTGTTGTTCGGGGTCGTGATGCTGACGAAATCGATACCGTCTGGACGCCTGCTCTCCGCCTCGGCCATGGCCTCATAGCTGGGGTACACGCGGCTCATGTCCAGGGAGTAGGTCTCGCCGGTCTCACGGTTCTTCTCCGCATTGGTAGAGAAGCAGCCCGCCACCAGCTGTGCGCGGGGGTCAAAGGCGATGGCTTTGCGATGCACCTCGCCGATAAAGGCGTTCATGTGGCCACCGACCATGCCGTAACGGATCTGAATACCCATATTGTCCTCCTTGTCGCGTTTCAGTTGGCGATAGCGTCGTCAAACTTCACATCGGACTTCTTGAAGTCCACCTTCTTCACGAAAGCGGCCGCCTCGGTAGCGCCCTCGATACGGTCCATACCGCTGTCCTCCCATTCCACGGACAGAGGGCCGTCGTAACCGGCGGCGTTCAGCACGCGGATGATCTCCTCGAAGTTCACGTCACCGTGACCCAGGGAGCGGAAGTTCCAGCCGCGGCGCAGGTCTCCGAAATCGATGTGGGAGCCCAGCAGACCGCTGCGGCCATCCAGAGTCACCGCCGCATCCTTCATATGGACGTGGTACACGCGGTCCATAAAGTCGCGCAGGAACAGATGGGGCGTCACGCCCTGCCACAGCAGGTGGCTGGGGTCGAAGTTCAGGCCGAACTCGGGGCGGTCGGCAAACTTCTTCAGCAGCTTCTCGGTGGAGTAGTAGTCGAAAGCGATCTCGCCGGGATGGACCTCCAGGGCGAACTTGATGCCGTTGGCCTTGAACTCATCCAGGATAGGGGACCACAGGCGCACGATCTCGTCGTAGCCGTTCTCGACCATCTCCTCGGTGGTCTGGGGGAAGGAATACAGCCACTTCCAGATGGGAGAGCCGGTGAAGCCCGTGACCACATAGCAGCCCAGCTTCTTGGCCACCACGGGGGCCTTCTTCATGGTGTCGATCGCCCAGGCGCGGATCTCCTCCGGCTTGTCGGCCAGCGCCGCGGGAGCAAAGTTGTTCAGCCGGGGATCGGGGGCGTCGCCCACACACTGGCCGATGATGTGGCAGGCCAGGGCCTTGCAGATCAGATTGTTCTTCGCCAGGGTCTCCTTGATCCAGGCCACGTAGCTGTCATCGCTGTATGCACGATCAATGTCGATGCCATTGCCCCAGCAGGCGACCTCCAGGCCGTCATAGCCCATCTTGGACGCCAGCGCACACAGTTCATCGAAGGGCAGGTCCGCCCACTGGCAGGTGCAAAGAGTTACCGGTCTGTTTCCCATGATACATTCCTCCTGTTAAAAAGTTAAATCATCATCGGCCTGTGCCGATCGGATCACAAACTTACTGCGAGTGCCGCACACGCACACGGTTGTGGGTATACACCACGCCGGCGGCGGGCCGCCGTCCGGTGTGGATATAGTCGAACAGCACACGCACCGCCTCGTCCCCCTGGGCGAAGGGCTCCTGGGTCACAGTGGCGGCAATGCGCCCTTCCTCCATATACCGCAGCACGGCCTCCGTCCCGTCCACCGCCAGCACGCGGATATTCTTTCCGCTTTCCAGGATGGCCCGCATACCGCCGTCGATACCGGCGGCGGCAAAGCACACCATGTCCGGCGTGTGGTCCGCCAGATAGGCCCGCAGCACCTGATAGGAGACATCGTCGTCGTCCTGATTTTCCAGCACGGCGTCCACCGTGATCTCCGGCGTGCCCTCCAGTGCGGTCCGCAGACCGCGCACGCGGTCCATATGGCCGCGGACATTGGTGCTGCCGATAACAGCCGCCACGCGGCCCCGGCCATTGAGCATGAGCTGCACCAGATCTCCGGTAATCATACCGCTGTTGTAGTAGTCGCAGCCGACAAAGGCCACACGGTCGACATCGATATCGGTGTTGACTGTGACCACCGGTATGGGCAGTGACTGCAGGTACTCCGCAACCTCGGGCACATCCAGCGGCATGACCGCCAGCGCGTCCACGCCCTCGGCCACCAGCCGGCGCATGGCCTGCAGCTGCGTGGCGGCGTCGTAGCCCTTGATCTCGCGGATGGTAAGGGTGGTGCCGTAGCTGGAGAGTTTTCTGGCGCGGCTCTGTGCGCCGCGGAGCACCTCGTCAAAAAAGGGATTGCCGACGGAGGGTATGACCATGCCGATGTGGGTGCGCTGACGGGAGCGAATAAGCGCCTGGGCCAGCTGGTTGGGCTGGTAGCGCTCACGCTCGGCAATGTCCAATATACGCTTGGCCAGCTCGGGATTTACGTTGCCGCGGCCGTTGAGTACCCGGTCGACGGTGCCGCGGCTGGTGCCCGCTTTTTCGGCGATCTGCTTGATGGTCACGCGTCCGCTTCTCCTCTCCGAAATTTGTATCGCCCTTGGCGATGTGTCATTTGTGCTCGAGCACGAATTGACTGTGCTCGAGCACAGTTTCAAAATACCATCTCTTTTGTGATCTGTCAACGGAAAAGGGCCGGCGTGGCTCTATTTCTGTAGAGTTGCCTAAACACGGCGAAAAACTTTTGTTGTTTTTCCCAGTAGACATTTCGGAATTACCTGTTATCTACAGCACTTTGTACCAAACATTCCCCACCGGCAAGGTAACTCTAACGGCCCGCAGGCGGCTGCCTATCAGCAAAAAGGGCCACCCTGCGGCGGTCCCTTTGGCGTAAAAAGCCGAACGGCTCCCGGGCGCGCGCCCGGGAGCCGTTCGGTGCAAGGGGGAGGAAAAGGAGTAAAGGAAGAAAACAAGCTATTTGGTGCAGACCGGCAGGAACTGGCCGAAGCAGTCGGGCAGGACCTGACCGTCACGCATAGTGGTGCGGCCACGGAGGATGGTCTCGACCACCCGGCCCTGGAAGGACATACCGTCATAGGGGGACCACTTGGCTTTAGAGTACATCTTCTCCTGACGGAAGGTGTAGGCCGCGGACATATCCACAATGGCCAAGTCGGCATCGGCTCCGGGGCGAATAACGCCCTTGCGGGGATAGAGGCCGAAGGTACGGGCCGCATTGGCGGAGGTGATCGCCGCCACGCGGGGCAGCGTCAGCAGGCCGCGGTGGACAGCGGTGAGCAGCACAGGAGAAAGCCCCTCGATACCGCTGATTCCGGCGGGGGCATCCCAGAAGGAACGGTGCTTTTCCTCGCAGGTGTGGGGCGCGTGATCGGAGCATACCCAGTCCAGGGTACCATCCGCAAGGCCCTGCCAGACTGCCTGGCGATCTGCGGCGGTACGGATGAGAGGGTAAGTCTTCATCACCGCACCGCAGCGGCGGGCGTCGCGGTCGGTGAAGGTCAGGTAATGGGTACAGGTCTCGGCGGTGACATCCACGCCGTCAGCCTTGGCGCGGCGGAGGTGCTCCACGCCGTCGCCTACGCCCACATGGAGGACGTGCAGGGGCATGGAGAGTTCCTTGGCCATGTCGATGGCGGTGTCGATAATGGAGGTCTCGCAGCTGACGGGGCGGGTACGCAGCAATGCGGCGTAGTCCTGCGCGCCGGCGGCAAGGGCCTCCTGCGTCAGGGCCCGAACAATGGAGAAATTCTCTGCGTGGATGCCCAGGCGTTTGCCGGTGGCCTTCACGGCGCGGAACAGGCGATAGATCTGGCCGTCGTCCGGGGGCGGAAGGACGTTGTCCATGCCCTCACGGTAGTTGTAGATCAGGCTGTTGTCCCGGCGGTCCACCGCGTAGCCCCAGAAGAATTTGAAGGCCACGCAGCCGGCCTCCGCCAAAGCGGGCAGGCTGGCAAGATTGGCATCGCCCAAAGCCAGGCCCCAGACGCAGAAATCTGCATGGGCCTTGGGCTGGATGACCGAGACAAGATCGCGGAGAGACTCCGCCGAGTGGATGGTAGGGGTGCAGTTGGGCATTTCGAACACGGTGGTAATACCGGTGGCGGCAGCCGCCGCGGTGGAGGAACGGAAATCCTCCTTCTCGCCGGTGGCCAGACGGCCATCGCGGGAGTGAACGTGGGTCTCGATCAGGCCGGGCAGGATATAGCGGCCAGAAGCGTCGGTGGCTTCGCCGACGGTGCCGGGCAGGCGCTCGGACGTGACGGCGGCGACCCGGCCGTCACGGATGTAGATATCGGCACGCTGCATACCGTCATCGTTGACCACCGTACCGTTGTAGATGACTCTGTCCCAGTCCATAAATGCCTCCTCTGATATGTATACTGTATACACTTAGTCTTCAGGAGAAGCCCCCATGACAGGTCACAGGGGTCTCGTGCAGGCGGTACATTCCGTCATACAGACGGTACATACCCGCTATGCAGATGGTACATATCCGTCATGCGGGCGATACATATCCGCCATGCAGATGGTACATATCCGTCATGCAGATGGGGTCTGTGCGTCAGTCCTCCTTGCCGTAGCGCTGGAGTGCGGCCTCATGAACGTTAGCGGTATGGGCGGTGAGCACCCGACGGAGGCGATCCGCATCACGGGCCCGCAGGGACGCCACGATCTCCTCGTGCTCCGCCAACGCACGGCGGCGGCGTTCGTCATCGGACAGCACGCTCTCGCGGAAGCGGGCGTGCTCCGGGTTCTGAAACGACGTGGTGGCGCTGTAGCTTTCGATCTGGTCCAGGAGCTTGATGAGCAGGGGCATATTGCTGCTCTGGGTCAACAGGCCGTTGAATTCGTCCAGGTGGTGGAAATACGCACCGACGTCATGCTTGTCCAGCGCCTCGGCGCAGCCGCGGTTGTCGGCCTCCATGGCGTCCAGCTGCGCGTCGGTGATGTTCCGCACCACAGCATCCACGCTGAGCAGCTGCAGGGCGGAACGGATGGTATAGACCTCGTCCACCTCGGCACGGGTCAGCCTGGGCCGGGCCACGGCGCCCTTACGGGGCTCGTAGACCACCAGCCCCTCACGCTCCAGCATACGGATGGCTTCGCGCACGGGGGTGCGGCTGACGCGGAAAATATCGGCGTATTTTGTTTCGACAATGCGCTCATCCGGCGCGATATCGCCGTTGATGATGGCGTTTTTCAGCTGGCTATATATCGTCTCGCGCTGGGGATTGGCGGGGTCCACCGGTGTGAAGGCTGTCATCTCTCTATGCCCCCTTCTTTTTATACCGCAGCAGGCGGCTCTATACACACTATACCCGCTGCTGCGGGAAAAAGCAAGCAAAACCGGCAAATTCTGCCGATTTTCCCTCCCCTGCCGGGGCTTGGACGCAGTGCAGTCTCTCTTATATGTGTATGGGATACTGTATACAAAGTACATGGTAACATATTCCTTTCCCTTTTGCAAGGGGTTTTCAGATGCGCGGCAAAAAAAGAAAGCCCTTACGGGCTTTCTTTTTTATTTGCTCTCAGTGACGCTTTTTAGCGGTCCAGGCCATGCCGGTAACGGACAGGACAGCCGTCACGGCGTAGATACCCACGCCCGCATCGAAGGTCTGGGGGCTGCTGCTCTTGCCGCCGATGGTGAAGTCCATGCTGGTGTTGCCGGAGGTAGACAGGATCGTCACGGTGTGCTTGCCCGCCGCCAGTGTCTTGAGGTACGCGGCCTTCAGGTACACCACGGTGGAGCCCTCTTCAGCGGTGTAGTTGGACTTGGCAAGGGTCTTGCCGTCCACCTGGACACCCTGGAAGGTGCTGAACGCCGCGGTGGAACGGAACACCAGGCCGTAGTCGCCACCGGGATAGTCCGTGGCAGACTTGTTGGTGCCGTTCAGCTCAGCGGTGATGCCGGGGGTGGAGGGGTAGTAATAGTAGCCGCCGGTGGAGGGGGTGGGGGCAGGCTTGGCCGTTTCGGTCTTACCGACAGCAATCGTGTTGCCATTAACGGTAAACGCCTTACTTGTGTTATTAGTTACTTCAACCCCAGTGGGAATATCAGTAAGTTCAACAGTCTCACCACGCGTAACCGTAACTTTGCTGCCATCAGTTGCCGCCTTGGAAATGGAAGCATTACCCACGGCATAAATGGTCTTACCGTCCTTCACAATAGTCGCCATAGGCGGATCCGACTTTATGATGGAATTCAAATCAGCAGTAAAAATACCTCCACTGATACTCGCATATGCATTTTCTGAGATCGTAACCTTCCCATTGAATTCGCCATCTGTAACGGTAATTGTGCCAGCGTTCTTACCGCCGGCAAAATATCTGCTTTCAATAGCGTTATGACCATTGGCCTCAAACACGCCACCATGAATCTCAGCAACATTATTATTCTGTACCGCCGACTGTGTAATGTTGCTGAAATGTCCATCGTTGATAATCAACTCTGCATTGTCATCATTTTTAATGGTGTTAATGCCGCCGCTGAATGTACCACCGTTGATCGTCAGCGAAGGCTTAAGCTGTCCCACTCCTTCCTTATAACCTTTCCGTTCATTTGTACTCTCCGAATAGTTGTAATAACCGTTATCAATCAAGCTGGAAAAGTGGCCTTTGGATGTCACTTCTACGCCTTTGTTAATGACCATTATACCATGGTTCAGGATATTATAGTAACTGTTACCATTAGGGTCAGTCGTAGATGTACTGGCTTCCGCACTACGAGTATAACTACCACCGTTCAAAATCACCGCACCATTATTGTAAATAGCTGCCTTTTGATGGGTCACATTGTCCACGGTACCGCTACCCTCAATAATCAGCGTAGCGCCCTGTTCCACTTTAATGGTGTCTTCACTGACATTTGTAATCTTCTGCCCGTTCAAATTCAGTGTGACCTTTTTGCCGGCAGGAATTGTGACATCCTCGTTAGTTTCCGCAATAAGTGTAATGACCTTCTCTGCGCCCTCCGCATTAATCGCCTGAGCCAGTGTCGCATACTCTTGGTCGCCAACTTTGGCAACCGCCGGCTTTGTAGCAGTCGTTCCCTCAGTATCTCCGTCCTCCGTGGCCCAGCTGACGCTGCACAGGCTCAGCGCCATGACCAGGGCCAGAATGGTTGCTAATACTTTTTTCATTGTTCATTCCCCGTTGTTTTAGATTTCCGCAGGGTGCTTCGTTTTAACAAGCTTAAAACGCCAAAGCAGGAGTACTCCTGCTTTGGCGTTTTAACAAGCTTAAAACGCCAAAGCAGGAGTACTCCTGCGGATAGTTAGATTATAGCACGGCTGCATAATTTGTCCAGCCTTTTTATGGAAATTTTACACATTTTTTCTGTTACCGGGAATGGAAAACGGGAGAATTTGACAGAAAATGGGAATTGGGGGTGTTTCGCCGCCGCGCGGCTACACCTCATCCGCCCCCCCGGGGGCACCTGTCTCCCTGCGGGTCGGTTCGCGGGTCTGACAGGCCACCGGCGTGTCTTTCAACACCGCGACCCCCTCAAGGGGAAGGCTTGAGGGCTGCGGGCGGGGCGGGTATGATTTGTCATAATTGTCAAAAAAGTGGGGTTTATTTTTGTGCTAAGGGCAGAAATGCTGCACTTCTATTGACGGCGGGGTGAAATGCGAGTAAAATATGTACACAAAGAATACTGTATACAGTATCCAATCAGAATACGCGCAGAAACACCGTCTGCGCTGTATACCATGAGCGACGGCCCCTGCCCGGGGCACAGTATGCCGGGGCAGACAGATACAGCCGGTTCGGACATGGGCGGATAACGCCGGGCGGCAGAAGCGGAGGACGGCACATGGAGAACTTCTCATTATATATAAACGGCGTGCTCCGCACGGTATGCGTGCCGCCCCAGTGGACGCTGCTGCGGGTACTGCGGGAGACGCTGGGCCTGACCGGCGCGAAAAACGGATGCTCCTCCGGCGACTGCGGCGCCTGCCGCGTGATACTGGACGGCACGGCGGTGAACGCCTGCAAGGTACCTATTAAGGATGCGGCGGGACATCGGGTGGAGACCATAGAGGGGCTGAGCCGGAACGGACAGCTGCACCCCATACAGCAGGCGTTTATCGACTGCGGAGCCGTCCAGTGCGGCTTCTGCACGCCGGGAATGGTGATGAGCGCCAAGGCACTGCTGGACAAGACACTGCACCCCAGTGACGAGGAGATACGGGAGGCGCTGGCACCGAATCTGTGCCGCTGTACCGGCTACTACAAGATCGAGGAGGCCGTCCGGGAGGCGGCGCGGCGGCTGGAGGCGCAGGACCGGTGAAGGAACTGACGTACATCGGAAAGAGCTACCCGGTGCAGGACGCGGCGGCCAAGGCAACAGGGGAACTGCTGTATGTGGACGACATGACCATGCCGCGGATGCTGTACGCCAAGGCGCTTTTCTCGCCGATAGCACACGCGCGGATCAAGCGCATCGACACCACAGCGGCGGAGGCGCTGCCCGGCGTGTGGGCAGTGGCTACCTATCAGAACACACCGCAGACGCGGTTCAACAGCACCACGCGGTTTTATATGCAGGCGCCGGCGCCTATCGAGACGGAGCGCATTTTTGACGACACGGTGCGCTTTGTGGGCGACCGGGTGGCGGCGGTGGCGGCAGAGACAGAGGATATCGCCCAGGCGGCCATCGACCTGATCGAGGTAGAATACGAGCCGCTGCCGGTGGTGACGGATCCGCTGGAGGCCATGCGGGAGGACGCCTATCCCCTGCACGGCAGCAGCAACATCGCGCTGCGGATCGAGAAAAACTCGGGAGACGTGACGAAGGGTTTTCGGGAGGCGGACCGGGTGTTTGAAGACACCTACCGCACGCCGGCGGTGCACCACTGTGCCATCGAGCCCCACACCGCCATCGCGGAGGTGGACGCGCAGGGACGGCTGACCGTCACCGCACCGTATCAGAACACCTTTGGCGAACGGATCGTATTGAGCCGGATATTCGGCCTGCCGCTGAGCAAGGTGCGGGTGGTAAGTCCCACCATGGGCGGCGCATTCGGCGGAAAAATGGAGTCCTCGGTGGAGCTGATCCCCGCAGCGCTGGCGATGCTGTGCCGCAGGCCGGTGAAATTCACCGCCACACGGCGGGAGTGCATGGTATCCACCCGGGTGCGGCATGCCAGCGTCATCACGGTGAAGACCGGCGTGAAAAACGACGGCACCATCGTGGCACAGGAGATCACGGCCATCACCAACACCGGAGCATATGCCTCCAGCGCAGGGAACGTGATCGGCGCCATGAGCGCCAAGGTATTCAAGGGCTACAAAACACCGAATATGCGCTTTGTGGGCATACCCGTATATACCAACACGCCGGTGGCGGGGGCCATGCGGGGCTACGGCTCGCCGCAGGTATTCTTTGCCATGGAACGGCAGTTGTATAAGATCGCCGGCGCGCTTGGGATGGACTACACGGAATTACAGATGAAAAATCTGGTGGATCCGGAGGACAGCGACCTGTTCGCGGGGCACCCCATCGGCAACCCCCGGCCCAAGGACTGCGTGCGCCGGGCCATAGCACTGCGGCAGAACTGGCCGGACATGGACGATGAGGACGGAAAGTACCTCATCGGCGAGGGCTGGGCCATGGGACTGCACGGCAGCGGGGCCTTCGGCTCGCAGATCGACCAGAACTGCATGGTGGTCAAGATGAACGATGACGGCACCTGCGTGCTGCACTCCGGCACCCACGATATGGGCAACGGACAGCTGATGGTGCAGATACAGGTCGTGGCGGAGACGCTGGGAATCCCGCCGGAACAGGTGGCCTGCGTGGCCTCGGACACGGATGTGTGCGGGTGGAACCTGGGCGACTTTTCCAGTCGGGGCGTGTATGTCAGCTGCAGCGCGGTGCAGAAGGCCGCGGAGGACGCGGCGGCACAGCTGCGGTGCGCCGCCGCCGGACTGTTGGGCGGCCAGGCGGAGGACATCTCTCTGCACGACGGACGGGCGTGGCTGCCGGATGGCGGCAGCGCCTCGCTGGCAGAGGTAATGAACTACGCCCAGAGCGTACAAAAGCATGAGATATTCGGTGTGGCCACCCACGCATCGGCACACACCCCCGGGTCCTACGGCGTACATATGGCGCGGGTAAAGGTGGAAAAGGCCACCGGCGCGGTGACGGTGACGGACTACATCGCGGTACACGATGTGGGACGGGTGATGAACCGGATGGGCATCGAGGGACAGCTGGAGGGCGGCATACAGATGGGTCTGGGCTACGCGCTCCGGGAGGAACTGGCCTTTGACGCGGCAGGACAGCTGCGAGACAGCAGCCTGCACAGTTACCGGCCCTTCCGGGCCACGGAAATGCCCCGTTTGCAGACGGACTTTATCGAAGAGGGCGAACCTACCGGGCCCTACGGCGCCAAGAGCATTTCGGAGTGCGCGGTGGTGCCCAGCGCACCGGCCATCATCAATGCGGTATGCGATGCCACGGGACTGGACATCCATGATCTGCCCTACCGCCCCGTAAAGGCAGAGGGCGGCATACGGCGGCTGCACACCACGGAGGGCTGCGTATTCTGCGGCCTGTGCGCGAAGAAATGTCCCTATGGCGCGCTGTCCGTGGACCGGCAGGCCAAGCAATGGCGGGTATCTGACCGGCGGTGCCGGGAATGCGGCCTGTGTGCGGCGGCCTGTCCAAAGCATTGCCTTTCCTTAGACAATAGTGTCGTATAAATGGCACATGAACTTTCTTATTGTGAAATGTATCATTTCAACAAATAGCAGTGATGTGAAACCGCTATGGCCCGGTTATTGACTTTGCCCGGGCCGACGTGTAAACTGTAACATCATTTTTGCGGCGGCTGGTGTTCCGCCGCCTCTCCCCTCCCCTGGCGCGGGAAAAAATCGTAGTGTACACTGTAATGTATACTGTACACAGTCGACGGACACAGTCTCCCTCATCCATGCCAGCAGGAGCGAAACACCGTGGACAACATCATACGCAACAGCGCGGCCCGCAGACGACGGACGGCGCGATAGCCACAGACAGAACGGAAGGAGCGACAGTCATATGGCACATTACAACGATATGCGGGAATTTCTGGAGGAGCTGAAGAAGCGGGGCGACCTGATGGTCATCGACAAGAAGGTCAGCCCGGTACACGAGATATGCGCCTTTACGCGCAAGGCATCGGACATGGGTGGTCCGGCGCTGCTCTTCACCAATGTGGAGGGCTATGATATGCCGGTGCTGTCCGGCCTGTACGGCACCCGCGAGAGAGTGCGTCTGGCACTGGGTCTGGGCGACGATACAAAGAGCGTTATTAAGGAATACGTGGCCCACGAGAACAAGTTTATCCCGCCGGTAACGGTGGGTGACGACGAGGCTCCCGTGCACGAGGTGGTGCTGACCGGCGACGCGGTGGACCTGTACAAGCTGCCCATCCTGACGAACTTCGAGAAGGACCTGGGGCCGTATATCACCGCCGGCGTGCAGATGGCCAACGACCCCATCACCGGTGTGCGGAACTCCTCCATGCACCGGATGCTGCTGCTGGACAAGAACCACATGACCTGCTTTGCCCCCAAGGGACGGCATCTGGGTACCATTATCGAACGCAACGAGGACAACGGAAAGGGCACGGAGATCGCCACGGTCATCGGCGGCGACCCCATCATCGCCATCGCGTCACAGTGCCGGCCGGCACTGGGCACCGATGAGATGGGCATGGCCGGCGGCCTGCGCGGCGAGGCGGTGAAGATGGTCAAGTGCAAGACCATCGACGTAGAGGTGCCTGCCACCGCGGAGATCGTTATCGAGGGACGCACCCTGCCCGGTCTGCGGGAGGACGACGGCCCCTTCGGTGAGTATCCCGGCACGTACAGCGAGGTACGCAAAGCCCCGGTGGTGGAGATCACCGCAATCACCATGCGGAAGGACGCCATTTTCCAGAATGCCTATACCGGTATGCCCATGACGGAAAACCACTGGATGATGGATCTGGCGGCCACAGCGCTGGCTTACCGCGAGGCGTACAAGATCTGCCCGGACATCCACGACATCTGCCTGACCTCCGGCGGCACCAGCCGCCACCACTGCGTGGTGTCCATCAAGAAGCGCCATCCCTATGAGCCGCGGAATGTGATGACCGCTCTTCTGGCGGCCAACATCGGCATCAAGCTGTGTGTGGTGGTGGACGAGGATATCGACGTACATGATATGCAGCAGGTGGAATGGGCTATCAACACCCGTATGCAGGCGGACCGGGATGTGATGATACTGCCGGTGATGTACAGCCCCACGCTGGACCCCTCCGCGCCGTATCCCCGCGCGTCGTCCAAGATGGGCATCGACGCCACCGCGCCGCTGGAGGACAAGGAGGCGTTCGCCCCTGTGTTCACACCCGGACAGGACGCACCGTATATCGAGGAAATGCTGCGGGACTTTATGGATAAGCGGCGGAAGTAAGCCGCAGGAGGCGGAATATGTCTGACAGGACTCGTGAAATGGCCACCGTACGGGAAAACAGCCGTATTCTGGACGGCTACTATAAAATGACACTCCACGCACCGGTGATCGCACAGCGCTGCCGGCCGGGACAATTCGTGTTTATCCGGGTGGGCAGCGGCACCGCACCGCTGCTGCGGCGGCCCATCAGCATCTGCGAAGCCGACAGCATCGGCGGCACGCTGACACTGCTCTATCGGGTGGTGGGCACAGGCACCGATCTGCTGTCCGCCGTGCGGGCGGGCCAGGCTCTGGACGTGATGGGCCCCATCGGCACGCCGTTCCCCGTGGAGGGCGAGCAGGCGATACTGGTAGCCGGCGGCATGGGGGCGGCGCCCCTGTGTATGCTGGCCCGGACACTGCATGATGCAGGATCGGCTGTGACCGTGTATCTGGGCTGCCGCGACGCGGCCCATGACCTGTGTGGAAAGACGCTGCGGACCTACGGGACAGTACACACCGCCTATGAGAGTGAAGGCCGCCTGGTAACGGATATCCTGCCGGAAACAGCGGCAGGCGTCGTGTACGCCTGCGGGCCGACGGCCATGCTGGCTAAGGTGCAGCAGTGGGCCGCACAAAACGGCGCGGAGGGCTATGTGTCTCTGGAGGAACGCATGGCCTGCGGCATCGGCGCGTGCTCCGGCTGCGGCTTTCCCATGCGGAAAGCCGACGGCGGCGTGCTGTACAAAAAAGTCTGCGTGGACGGACCGGTATTCCCGATGGGTGAGGTGATCTTTCATGGATAACATCACAGTGGGCGGCGTGACGCTGCATTCGCCGCTGCTGAACGCGGCGGGCACGATGGGCTTCGGCTCCTCCTATGCGGACTATATCGACCTGCACCGTCTGGGCGGGCTGGTGACACGCACGATGACCGTCAAACCCCGGCGTGGCGCGGAGGCGCCCCGGCTGTGGGAGACGCCCTCGGGGCTGCTGAACTGCGTGGGGATGCAAAACCCCGGATATGAGAAATTCACGCAGGTATTTTACAAGGGACTGGTGGGCTATGACGTGCCCATTATTGCCAGCGTCACCGGCACACCGGAGGAAATACGGCGTATGGCGGACGCATTGGCGGAGCTGCCGGCAGTGGCCGGCGTGGAGGTGAACCTCCACTGCGCCTACGAGGAATACCGGACACTGGGAAGCAAGGCGTATCTGGAGCAGTGCGCGCAGCGCATCCGCGCCGCCGCAGACGGACGGCTGCCGGTGTGGGCGAAGCTGTCGCCCTGCGCCGGAGACATCGTAGATGCGGCGCGGACGGCACAGGACGCCGGGGCGCAGGCGGTGGTATGCGCCAACACCTATTGGGGCATGGCCCTGCAGGCGGACGGCAGCTCACGGCTGGGCAGCATGGTGGGCGGACTGTCCGGCCCGGCCATACGGCCTCTGTCCGTGTTCCAGACATGGCGGGTGGCCCAGGAGGTCGCTGTCGACGTGGTGGGCTGCGGCGGTATCGTGTGCGCCGCGGACGTAAAGGAATACATGGCCGCCGGCGCAAAGGCCGTGGAGATCGGCACTGCCAACTTCACAGAGCCGGAGACGATCATACGGATCACAGAGGCACTGTAACGCCCGCGGGGCGGGCAAAATGTACGAAACAGACGGGAGGGATGGACATGGTGGCAGTGGGCATCAGCGGTGCGACGGGCTGTATATACGGTATCCGGCTGCTGGAGGCACTGCGGGCGCTGGGACAGGAGACAGAGCTGATACTTAGCGACTGGGGCGCAGAGACCATACGGCTGGAAACGGGTTACACCGTGGAGCAGGTCAAGGCGCTGGCTGACCGGGTATACGACAACCGCAATATGGCCGCACAGGCGGCCAGCGGTTCCAGCTGCGCGGACGCCATGGTCATCGCCCCATGCAGCATGAAGACCCTGGCGGGCATCGCTATGGGCTATGACGACAGCCTGCTGGTGCGGGCGGCAGATGTGATGCTGAAGGAACGGCGGCGGCTGATACTGCTGACGCGGGAAACACCGCTGAATTTGAGCCACATCCGCAATATGGAGACGGTAACGCTGATGGGCGGCATTATCCTGCCGCCGGTACCGGCCTTTTACAGCCGGCCGCAGACGGTGGACGACATCGTGGATCAGACAGTCAGCCGGACGCTGCGGCTGCTGGGTCTGGACGGCGGGGAAAGGTTCAGGTGGAACGGAAATGGCTGAGCGTGTGGTGGAGCGAACACTGAGCGACGGCGGACTGTCCATACACTATCGGCTGGAACGGCTGGGCGGCGACCTGCTGCTGACCGTGACCGGCGGGGCGGCCCACATAGGCTGCGTCGTACTGGCCACACACCGGCAGAGCCTGACAGGCAGCGGCGCGGACAGCGCCGACAGCAGCGTTCTCAATCGCAGCGGGCACAAGGACGAATTCTTGCTGCGGGCGCTGGCAGAACGGCTCAGTGCCGTGGCCGGCTGTGCCGTGGCTGCCGTGGGCGGCGTACATTACGACGGTCTGGACCAGCAGGGACTGCGGTCCGCCGCCCATATCGAACAGCAGGCGCTGGCACAGGCAGAGGACTGGGCGGCGGAATTGCTGCCGTAACGGAAAACAGAGAACACAGAGGGGAGGTATGCCGCTGTGGCACAGCGCGAACAGGACATCCTGCGGGTGGACGCCCGGGACAAGGTGACCGGGCGGACGAAATATGCGGCTGATCTCGTCTTCGACGGTATACTGTACACAAAATCAGTGCGCGCGGACCTCCCCCATGGGAAGCTGCTGGCGGTGCATACCGCGGCGGCACTAGCGGCGGAGGGCGTGGCCGGTGTGTACACCGCCCGGGACATACCGGGCCGAAATGTGGGCGACAATGAGAAGCCCATCCTGGTATATGACACTATACGGAGCCGTGGCGATTGCATCGCCGTGGTCGCGGCCGTCTCACAGGAGGCGGCAGACCGGGCGGCGCGGCTGGTCACCTATGACGCCCAGCCCATGCCTGCGGTATTCGACCCGGAGGAAGCACTGCTGCCGGACGCGCCCAAGCTGTACGACAACGGGAACCTGATACTGGAACACCGCGTCCGCAAGGGGCGGGCGGCACAGGGCTTTGACGAGGCGGACATCATTGTGGAACGGGAGTTCCGCACCCAACGGGTGATCCCCGGGGCCATCGAGCCGGAGAGCGTGGTGGTGTCGCCTCAGGACGGAGAGCTGCGGGTCTACTGTCCGTGCAAGGCACCCTTCAACATCCGGCGTATCGTGGCGGCGGCCTGCGGGCTGCCCATGAGCGCTGTACGGGTGACGCAGCCCGGTATGGGCGGGTCCTTCGGCGGCAAGGATGACGACGCCGGGGCTATGGCCGCAAGAGCCGCTATCGCGGCGCTGCACACCGGGCGGCCCTGCCGCATGACATGGCGCAGCAGCGAGACGCTGCTGGAGGGCGTAAAGCGGCATCCCTTTCACATCTACTACAAGGCCGGCGCAAAGCGGGACGGCACACTGACCGCCATTGAGGTGCGGGGCTTTGTGGACGGCGGCGCATACCTGTCCAAGAGCAAGACCACCACATGGCGCAGCGGTATCGAAGCCACAGGGCCCTATCGGGTGGAACACGTGGACGTGTGCATGAAAGCGGCCTATACCAACAACTGCTATGCCGGCAGTGTGCGTGGCTTCGGCTCGCCGCAGATCGACTTCGCCACCGAATCTGTGATGGACGAGCTGGCACAGCAGCTGGGCATGACGCCCTGGGCCTTCCGGGAGAAAAACCTGCTGCGGGACGGCGACATATCCGGCTCCGGCCAGCCCATGCGCGACGTGAGCGCAGGTGCGTGCCTGGAACGCCTGCGGCGGGAATTCGGCGAGGGCCTGCGGCCCTTTGTCCGGAACGGAAAGCTGGTGGGCAGGGGCATCGCCTGCCTGTACCGGGGCGAGTCCTACGGTGCGGGCACACCGGTGCAGGACACCTCCGGCGTGACCATCGTATTAAACGCGGACGGCAGTCTGAACGTGAGCACCGGACTGAGCGAGGTGGGCCAGGGCGGCCACACGCTGCTGACGGCCATTATCGGCCGGGAGCTGGGGCTGCCGCCGGAACGCATACACATCGCGCCGGCGGACACGGACTACTGTGTGGATTCCGGGTCCACCGCCGCCTCACGGGGGACCATCACCGCGGGCAACGCCGCCTGGCTGGCAGCACAGGAGGCCAAGCAGCAGATCAACACCGCACTGTGGGAATACCGGGGGTTCGACGGACCCATCGCATATGAGGACGGGCTGGTCCGCTGCGGTGACGAGCAGATGACCTTCACCGAGGCGGTAGGGGTCCTGCGGAATACCGGACGGGATATGCGTGCCCACGGCTGGTGGGCTGCCCCCAAGACATTCTGGGACAGAGAGAAATGCCGGGGCAGCAATTATATGTCCTACGCCTATGGCGCCTGCGGCGCTGAGGTAGAGATAGACCCCATCACCGGAAAGGCCGACGTAACTGACTTTGTGGCCGTACACGACATGGGCCGCATCATTAACCACGCTGCCACGGTGGGACAAGTAGGCGGTGGTGTATCCATGGGCGTAGGCTACGCCTTGACGGAAAATGCCGACACACCGGGCGGCGTGACACGCGCCGCTGATCTGGACAGCTATCTGCTGCCCACAGCACTGGATATGTGTCCCGTGCGGACGGTGCTGCTGGAGGAAGGCGCCGGCGTTCCGCCGCTGCTGGTACACGGCATTGGCGAACCGGCCACCTCTATCGTGGCGCCGGCCATCACCAACGCCATGTCCGCGGCGCTGGGCGCACGGATAGACACCCTGCCGGCGGACCTGGAAACGGTACGGGCCATACTGGACGAGAAAAAGAGGTAGCTATGTTTCTGCAAGCGGGCAGCCCCGCGGAACTGCGGGCCTATATGGCACAATACCCCGACAGCCGGTGCATTGCCGGCGGCACGGATATCATGCCGGTGCAAAACCGGGAAAATGACCATGAGGCGGTGTTCATCGATATATCCGGCGCAGCGGCGCTGCACCGGATCGTGTCGGAGGACGGCGTGCTGTCCGTCGGGGCAGCGGCGACCTTCGCCGAGATAGAACGAAACGCGCTGCTGCGGCAGTACGCGCCGGTGCTGTGCCTTGCCGCATCACAGGTGGGGTCCCCTCAGATACGAAATCTGGGCACCATCGGCGGCAATGTGGCACATGGGAGCCCCGCAGCGGACACCCTGCCGGTGCTGGCCATGCTGGACGCGGAGGTGCGGCTGTACAGCGCCACGGATGGCACCTGCCGGGACATACCGGTGGATACCTTCATCACCGGACCGGGACAGACCCTGCTGCGTCCCGGCGAATACATAGAGGCGCTGCGCTTTTCCCCGCCGGAGGCGAGCTGGCGCATGGCCTATGAAAAAGTGGGACGGCGCAATGCGCTGGCCATCTCCCGGCTCAGCGCCTGCTGTGCGGCCAGATGGGAGGGACAGCGCCTGACCGGACTGCGCCTTGCGCTGGGCGCCGTATTCCCCACGCCGCGGCGGCTGTACGCAGCAGAAGCACTGCTTTTGAGGGAACAGCCCTCCCCTGCCGCGGAAATGCAGGCGGCAGAGCTGGTAACACAGGCCATCGTGGCGGCCGCCGGGCGGCGGGCCTCGGCCAGCTACAAGCTGGCGGTGGCCCCGGAGCTGCTGCTGCAGACACTGCGCCGCACCCGAGAGGAGGCGGACCAATGAAGATAGGTTTTACGCTCAACGGCGCGCCCGTCTGCGTGGAGGCGCCGGGGACGGTGTCGCTGCTGACATTGCTGCGGGACTACTGCCGCCTGACCGGCACCAAACGGGGCTGCGACATCGGCGAATGCGGCGCCTGCACGGTGCTGCTGGACGACAGGGCGGTGACCTCCTGCATGGTCATGGCCGGGCAGGTACAGGGCCGCCGGGTGGTGACCATTGAGGGCCTGACCGGACACGACGGCGCACTGAGCCCCCTACAGCAGGCGTTTGTGGACCACTTTGCCGTACAGTGCGGCTTCTGCACGCCCGGCATGATCATGAGTGCCACAGCGCTGCTGCACGAGGACCCGCATCCCTCCCGGGAGAAGATACGGCGGGCGATCTCGGGCAATCTGTGCCGGTGCACAGGCTACGACGCTATTGTGGACGCCATTGACGCCGCAGCGGCGGAGATGTCCAAGCTGGTATAAAACAAGCGTGGTAATTACCCCTTATGGGGCGATTATAAATTCAAAAATACGAAGGAGAAAGACATGAAAAAGCTATTTGCATTGCTGCTGGCGCTTGTCATGGCCCTGTCTCTCGTCGCCTGCGGCGAGAAGAAGGATGATACCGGGGACAAGACCGATGACAGCAACCCCTCCACCGGCATGGAGCTAACACAGGCCACCGATCTGGTGATCGCTACCGGCGGCACCTCCGGTGCATGGTACCCCATCGGCGTCAGCATCGCTGACACCCTGACCAACGTGGACAATAACCTGTTCGTTACCTCCGAGGTCACCAACGGCGGCGTGGAGAACGCCCGTCTGCTGGGCACCCACGCGGCCAATGTCGGCTTCGTGAACTCCGACACCGCGTACTTCGCCACCCATTCCGAGGATGCTTTCGCGTCCGAGCCCGCGTATGAGCTGTACGGCCTGGCCAACCTGTATGACAGCGTGCTGGAGATCGCCGTGCTGGCTGACAGCGGCATCAACAGCATCGCAGATCTGGCCGGCAAGCGCGTGGTGGTGGGCACCCCCGCCTCCTCTGCCTCCACCATGGGCTGGACGGTGCTGGGCACCTATGGTCTGACCGACAAGGACGTGAAGGGCTCTGAGCTGAGCATCGCCGAGGGCGTTGAGGCCCTGAAGAACGGCGATGTGGACTGCGTGTTCATCTTCAGTGCCGCCCCCAACAGCGCCCTGACCGAGCTGTCCGTGACCAAGGACTTCAAGCTGCTGAGCATCGACGAGGAGCATCAGAAGGCCGCGATCGAGCAGCACAGCTACTTCAGCACCGCTACCCTGTCCGCTGACCTGTACACCTGCACCAGCGAGGACACCACCACCCTGGCCATGCCCACTCTGCTGGCCTGTGACAGCAGCCTCAGCAACGAGGCCGCCTATCAGTTCGTGAAGGGCATCTATGAAAATCTGGACGTGATCTCCACCTCCCACGCGATGGCCGCCAAGATCAACCTGGACCACGCTGCCAACATCAACCTGGAGATCCACCCCGGTGCCCTGCAGTACTACCGCGAGATGGGCATTGTTGACTGATCTTCCCTCTCTTTTCCCCCCTGTCCCATCGGACGGCGGGCTTCGGCCCGCCGCCCGGTGCGGCCCCACATTCCGGAAATAACGAAAGGATCGGAACATGGCAACTAAGTCAAAATTCAGCGATGTACTGAGTAAGATCGCGTTTGTGATTGCCGTTCTGCTGACCCTGTTTCAATCGTACACTGCACTGTTCGGCGTTTTGACCGCCGTATACCAGCGGGCGATACACCTTGGTCTGGCGAGCAGCTACATCTTCCTGTTCAACATGGCAAACCCCAAGGAGAAGGGGAAAGTTTTTCACATCATCATCAATTTTATCGGGCTGGTGGCTTCCGCCGGCTCCAACTTCTACATCTGCCTGCACTATGCGGAGATTCAGGGGCGCTTGGGTATCACCACTGAGCTGGATATGATCTTCGGCGCGCTGCTGCTGGTGGCGATCCTGATCATGGGATATGAGTCCCTGGGCTGGGCGCTGCCCACCATCTCCGTGATCTTCCTGCTCTATGGCCTGTTTGGCCATCTCATCCCCGGTGCGCTGAGCCACCAGGCCTTTACATTCAAGCGCCTGATCTCGTTCCTGTATCTGGGTACCGAGGGTGTTTTCGGTTCGGCAATGAGTGTCAGTGCGACATTTATCTTTATATTCATTCTCTTCGGCGCGTTTCTGGAGAAAAGCGGCGCCGGCCAGTTCTTCGTGAACCTGGCACTGACCGCCACCGGGCGCGTTACCGGCGGTCCCGCGCTGGCCGCCGTGGCCTCCAGCGCCCTGATGGGCACCATCTCCGGCAGCGGCGTATCCAACGTCGTGACCACCGGCACCTTCACCATTCCGCTGATGAAGGCCAACGGCTATGACAAGAACTTCGCCGGTGCGGTGGAGGCAGTGGCCTCCAACGGCGGGCAGATCCTGCCGCCGGTCATGGGTTCCGTGGCGTTCCTGATGGCCGAGATGATCGGCATAAGCTACTTCACCGTGGCTAAAGCCGCAGCTGTGCCCGCGCTGCTGTACTTCTTTGCCGTGGGTATCGCCGTGTATTTCGAGGCCAAGCGGCTGAACCTGCGCCCCGATCCCAATGCCCAGTATGAACGCGTAGGGGTGGTGTTCAAGTCCGGTTTCTACTATCTGCTGCCTATCGCGCTGCTGATCGTGTTCATCATCTGCGGTTACAGCGTACTGCGTGCCGGCGCCTATGCCGCCATCCTGACCATCGCTCTGAGCTATGTGAAGAAGGACACCGCCTTCCACCTGAAGGACTTTGGTGCGGTGGTGAGCGACGTGGCCAAGCAGGTGCGTCCCATTGTGGCAGCCTGCGCCTGCGCCGGTATCATCATGGGCATCACCTCCCTGACCAACCTGGGCATCAAGCTCTCCGGTCTGATCGTCACCGTGTCGCAGGGCAACCTGATGATCGCGCTGGTGATGACCATGCTGGTATCCCTGGTCATGGGCATGGGCCTGCCCACCACGGCGGCCTATCTGCTGCTGGCGGTGCTGGGCGCCCCCGCCCTGATCAAGCTGGGCGCAGATCCCCTGCCCGCACACCTGTTTATCCTGTACTTCGGCTGTATGTCCACCATCACCCCGCCGGTGGCTCTGTCTACCTACGCGGCGGCCGGTATCTCCGGCGGCTCGCCCATGAAAACGGGCATTTACGCCATGAAGCTGGCTTCGGTGGCCTTCCTGATCCCTTACATCTTTGTGTACGGGCAGGAATTGCTGCTGTATGGTTCTCTGGGCTCTATCCTGCTGGCTATCCTCAGCGCCTCGCTGGGCTGCGTGGCCCTGGCCGGCGGCATGATCGGCTGGCTGGGCGCAAAGATGCCCATGCCCCTGCGCTTTGTGCTGGTGGGCGCGGCCATTACGCTGATGATCCCCGGCGCGCTCACGGACGTGATCGGCGTGGTGCTGATGGCCGCCTGTGTCATCACAGCTGTGACGCTGAGCAAGCGGCAGACACCGAAGATCCAGTGATCTTACGCGGCTGAAGGGCGGGCCCTCCGCTGACAGAGGCCCGCGGAACAGAAATCATACATATACATATGGAGGAACATGAACATGGACTTCAATTTCAAGGACCGCGACATTATCAACGGCTATGACTTTACCACGCAGGAGCTGTGCCACATCATGGACACAGCCATGATCTATGAAAAGCGCGTAAAAAGCGGTGAGGCCATCAAAGACATGGAAGGTATGCTGGTGGCCACGCTGTTCTTTGAGCCCAGCACCCGGACCCGGCTGTCCTTCAACTCCGCCATTCAGCGCATGGGCGCCAGCACCATCGACCTGGGCAGTGCCTCCGCCTCCTCCCAGTCCAAGGGTGAGACATGGCAGGACACCATCCGCACCGTGGACGGCTATGTGGACGCCATCGTTATGCGGCACCCCGTGGCCGGTTCGGCCATCGAGGCCGCCGAGATCGCGCAGCATCCCCTGATCAACGGCGGCGACGGTGCCCGCCAGCACCCCACACAGGCGCTGCTGGATATCTATACCATGCGGAAGGAAAAGGGCCACATCGGCGGCCAGACCATCACCTTCCTGGGCGACCTGAAGTATGGCCGCACCGTACACAGCCTGGGCTACTTCATGCAGCAGTTCGGCAACCGGATGATCTTCGCCTCACCCGAGGAGCTGAGAATGCCCAAGGAGATCACTGACGACCTGCGCGCCAAGGGCGCCGACATCGTGGAGACCTCCGATGTGAAAGAGGCGCTTTCCCAGTCCGACTTCGTGTATGTCACCCGCGTACAGCGGGAGCGCTTCTCGGATGAGGAGTCCTATCTGCGGTGCAAGGGCAGCTATATCGTCAACAACGAGCTGCTGAAGTGCGCCAAGAAGGATATCACCATCATGCACCCGCTGCCCCGTGTGGATGAAATCGCCACAGAGGTGGACAGCTACCCCGGCGCGGCCTATTTCCGCCAGGCACACAACGGTATGTACCTGCGTATGGCGCTGCTGGGCCTGATCACCGGCCGGATCTGACAGAACACAACGGCAAAAGCTGTGCAGGCGCGGCTATCCCGCCTGCACAGCTTCTGCAAGGAGGACACCATGTACAACACTGTATCCGTCCGTTCCCAGGACATTGTCGTTCCCGGCGTGATGACCCTGACGGTCCTGGCTCCTGAGATGGCGGCCGCCAGCGCGCCGGGCCAATTCTATATGCTGAAGAGCTGGCGGGAGCAGGACCCGTTCCTTATGCGGCCCATCAGCATCGACCATATCGATGTGCAGGCGGGGACACTGACCTTCCTGTACAAGGTGGTGGGGCGGGGAACGGAGCTGCTGTCGCACCTGCGCGGCGGCGACACACTGGAGCTGCTGGGACCGCTGGGCAAGGGCTTCCCCATCGACGGCAGCTGCCGCCGGGCAGCGGTCATCGGCCGGGGTATCGGCATTGCGCCGCTGCGCCCGCTGGTGGAGCAGCTCCGCGCCCAAGGCACGGAGGTCTATGCCTATCTCAGCGCCAAGAGTGAGGACGATCTGTTCCACCAGGAGCTGTTCCGCACGCTGGGCGCCGTGGTGAGGACCACCACCGCGCCGAATGAGCGCATTACCGACGCCTTTGCCGCAGACGCGGCGCAGCTGCCCTTTGACGCCGCTTATTCCTGCGGCTCCAATCGTCTGGCTGCTCACATGAAGCAGCTGCACGCACAACACGGATTCCCGGCCTATGTGTCTCTGGAGGAGCACATGGCCTGCGGTGTGGGCGCATGCAAGGGCTGCATCTGCACCGCCCACGACAAGGACAGCGGTGAAGCATCCTACGTCCGTGTATGCAAAAGCGGCCCTGTTTTTGACGTGGACCGTGTGCTATAATGGAACGCACATCGCATAGCAGCACACCGGTAAAGGGGGAAGCCGCCTTGTCTTCCACGGAAAAACGCATCTATATCTTCGAGAAAGCCCCCGTCCGGCGGGCGGTATTACAGCAAATGCTGCCCACCGTCGCCGGACAGATGGTGGCGCTGCTGTACAACCTGGCGGACACGTTTTTTGTGGGCCTGCTGAATGCACCCATACAGACAGCCGCCGTTACGGTAGCCTATCCCCCCTTCCTGATGATGACTGCCGTGAGCAACCTCTTCGGCATCGGCGGCGCCAGCGCTGTGTCTCACGCACTGGGACGCAGGGATATGGACGGCGCACGGCGCATCTCCGCCATCGCCTTCTGGCTGAGCCTGGCCAGCGCGGCGGTATTCAGCCTGCTGTGCGGGTCGTTTCTGCACCCGCTGCTCTCTCTTTGCGGCGCGGACGCGGAGGTATATCCCGTGGCCGCGGCCTACGCCCGCTGGACGCTGCTGTGGGGCGGCGCGGGCACGATACTGAACCTGCTGCTGTCCAATCTGCTGCGTGCCGAAGGCCGGGCCGCACTGGCCTTCGCCGGCGTGACGCTGGGCGGCGTGCTGAACATCGTGTTGGACCCGTTTTTCATTCTGCCGCAGTATATGAATATGGGCGCGGCCGGCGCTGGACTGGCCACCGCCATATCCAACACGGCAGGCACGCTGTTCTTTCTGCTGTGTCTGCTGCGGCGGAGCAGCACGGTGCTGTCCCTGCGGCCATGCCATCTGAAGCGTACCGGCGTTTATATCCGGGAGATACTGTCCATTGGTTTTCCCTCCGCGCTGCAATACGCGCTGACGGTGGTGTCGTTAGCGGTGCTGTCCCTATTCGTATCCAAATACGCGGTAGAGGCCGTAGCGGCCTACGGTATCGTGAAAAAGCTGGACAATCTGCCGCTGTACTTTTCGCTGGGCACCTCGGCGGGGCTGCTGCCCTTCCTGTCCTACAACTATGCCTCCGGCGACCGGGAACGGCAGCGGCAGGGCTTTGTCTTCGGCGTCAGCATCACCGTGGGCTTCTCGCTGGCGTGCGTTATCGTGTTTGAGTTGTTCGCGCCGCAGCTGGCGCGGCTGTTCATCCAGGATGATATGACCGTGGCTTACGCCGCCGCCTTTTTACGCAGAATGGTGCTGTGTATGCCCTTCGTGGCCATATGCCATCCCATGATCACACAGTTCCAGGCGATGGGACGCACCAGGGAATCCCTGATCTGCTCCATCCTGCGGAAGGGCTCGCTGGATATCCCGCTGCTGCTTCTGCTGGACCGCCTATACCCCCTGTATGGCTGCGCGCTGGTGCAGCCTGTCGTAGACCTGATCTCCCTGATCGTAGCACTGGTCCTGTACCGACGCCTACGGCGGACATCAGTTGTCTGACGCGCAAAATACACTGGAAAGGAGAAGGCGCGTACACCTCTCGCCGCGCCTTTGCACCGTTGTGAATTACCTGACTGATCTATCCGTGGAGCTGGGCGGCGCGGTGTTCAAAAACCCCGTCATGCCCGCCTCCGGCACCTATGATTATTTTGAAAACAATGCCGACTGCTTCCCCGTCAGTGAGCTGGGCGCGGTTATGATCAAGAGCGTTCACCGCCTGCGGCGGCCCGGCAATCCCGGCCCCCGCATCGCCGAGGTCTGCGGCGGAATGCTCAACTGTGTGGGCATCCCCTCCGTGGGTATCGAGGCCTTTCTGCGGGACGAATTGCCCCGGTATGAGAACATCGGCACCCAGGTCATCCTGAGCATCTCCGGCTCCGAGCCGGTGCACTACGCCGAGATCGCGGAACTGGTAGGCGACGATCCCCGGATCGCCGCCCTGGAAATGAACCTGTCCTGTCCCAACGTGGGCAGTGGACTCCCTTTCTCCTCAGACCCGCAGCTGCTGTACGACACGGTACGTCAGACGCGGCAGCGCACCACCCTGCCTCTGTACGCAAAGCTGTCCCCCAATGTGACGGATATCCGGGTAAGCTGCCGGGCGGCGGAGGACGCCGGCGCGGACGCGCTGACGCTGTCCAACACCTTCCGGGCTATGACCATCGACATACAAAAACGGCGACCCTACCTGGGAAATCTGTCCGGCGGTATGTCCGGCCCGGCGGTAAAACCCATGAATATGTTTCTGGTGTGGCAGGCCTATGAGACCGTGCACATTCCGATCATCGCCTGCGGCGGCATTGCCTCATGGCGGGACGCGGTGGAATACCTGATGGCCGGAGCTTCCGCCGTACAGGTGGGCTCCTGTAATTTCAACGATCCCATGACCATGCACAACATCATCCATGACCTTGATTCCTATCTGCACCGCAATGGCATCGCCTCTGTCCGCGAACTGTGCGGTGCAGCACACAAACAATGAGTAAGGAGTGACGATCATGACGACCGCTTATCGTTCCCTCTCCCCGGAGGCACTGCGCCGGGAATACGCAGAGGTCTCCGCCCGGTTCGACGCCCTGCGTGAACTGGGGCTGGCGCTGAATATGGCGCGGGGCAAGCCCGGCAAGGCGCAGCTGGACGCCGTATCCGACATATTGACCATACTGCACGACCCTGTGCAGTGCCAGGCGGACGGCATGGATGTCCGCAACTACGGGCAGCTGTCCGGTCTGCCCAGTGCTAAAAAACTGTTCGCGGAGCTGCTGGGCTGCCGGGCGGAGGAATGTTTCATCGGCGGCAGCGCCTCGCTGACGCTGATGTATGACACCATCGCCAAGGCATATACCCACGGACTGCTCCACAGCGAAGCACCCTGGAGCCGACTGAACAAGGTAAAATGGCTGTGCCCGGCTCCCGGCTATGACCGGCATTTCAAGATCACAGAGTCCTTCGGCGCGGAGATGATCACCGTGCCCATGACACCCACCGGCCCGGACATGGACCTGGTAGAGACGCTGGTGCGGGATCCCGCCGTGAAGGGTATGTGGTGCGTACCCAAATACTCCAATCCGGACGGCATCGTGTATTCCGCCGAAACGGTGCGGCGCATCGCCGCACTGAAGCCCGCGGCGCCGGACTTTCTGCTGATGTGGGACAACGCCTACTGCGTGCACGAGTTTGAGGGCCCGTTCGTGCCCTTTGACGACATACTGACCCTCTGCCGCGAGGCGGGGAACCCGGACATGGTGTTCGAGTACGCCTCCACCTCCAAGATCACCCTGCCCGGTGCGGGCATATCCGTCATGGCCGCGTCGACGGCTAATCTGGCGTATATGGAAAAGCTGATGGATATCCAAATGATCTCCTACGACAAGGTCAACCAACTGCGCCACGTACTGTTTTTGCAGGATAAGGCACACACGCTGGCGCTGATGCAGAAGCACGCTGCCATACTGCGGCCTAAGTTCCGGTGTGTGCTGCGCTGCCTGGAGCAGGAGATCACACCGCTGGGCATCGCCGCGTGGCAAAAGCCCACCGGAGGCTATTTCGTATCCGTGAACACCCTGCCGGGGCTGGCCAAACGGACGCTGGCGCTGTGCAAGGAGGCCGGCGTGACCATGACCGGCGCGGGCGCTACCTTCCCCTATGGCGTCGACCCGCAGGACAGCAACATCCGCATCGCGCCTTCCCTGCCGCCGGTGGAGGAGCTGGAGAAGGCCATGGAGGTATTCTGCGTATGCCTGCGGATGGCCGCGCTGGAACAGCTCCTGCAGAAGTAAACGCGAAAAGCACACCCCCCGGGGGTGTGCTTTTCAGCTTTTGATCCGGCGCAGTACAGTTGCGCTTTGTGCGCTTTGCTATTAAATTTGCTTATACGCCATATATTAAATCGATGTTTTACTTATTATCTTGCTGCGCGTATAATGAACCGTCGTTTGAAAATAACACGGAACGGAGGCAGCGAACATGGCAAATTGCGCGATCGTAGGTATCAACTGGGGCGACGAGGGAAAGGGCCGCATGGTGGACTATCTGACAGGGCAGTACGATGTGGTGGTGCGGTATCAGGGCGGCGGCAACGCCGGGCACACCGTTATCAACGATATGGGCAAATTCGCCCTGCACCTGCTGCCCTCCGGCGTGTTCCGCCCCGGCGTGATGAATATTCTGGGCAACGGCGTGGCGCTGGATTGTGAAAACCTGGTGACGGAGATGGAGACGATCCGCGCGGCGGGCGTCAGCATCTCCCCGGAAAACCTGATGGTCAGCCACCGGGCCTCCCTGCTGCTGCCGTGGCACCGGGAGCTGGACGCGCTGGAGGAGGCCCGCCTGAAGGACAAGATGTACGGCTCCACCAAGCAGGGCATCGCGCCGTTCTACTCCGATAAGTACCAGAAAAAGACCATTCAGGCCGGTGAACTGCTGTATCCCGATCGCCTGATGGCGCACTTGCAGGACCTGCTGGAGTGGAAAAATCTGATATTGCAGAAGGTCTATGGCGCCAAGGGCTATACCATGGCGGAGATGACCGCGTGGTTGGAGACGTATGCCGCGCAGGTCCGGCCCTATGTAGCGGACACCGGGCGGTATCTGCGGCAGGCGCAGGCAGAGGGCAAGGCCATTCTGTTCGAGGGACAGCTTGGCGCGCTGCGCGACCTGGACTACGGTATCTATCCCTACACCACCTCCTCCAACACCATCGCTGCTTACGCGCCTATCGGCGCGGGGCTGCCCACGGCAAAGATCGACGAAGTGGTGGGCGTGGTGAAGGCCTATTCCTCCTGCGTGGGCGAGGGGCCGTTCACCTGCGAGTGGTTCGGTGCCGACGCGGAAAAGCTGCGGGAGGCCGGCGCGGAGTATGGCGCCAAGACGGGCCGCCCCCGCCGGGTAGGGCCCATCGACCTGGTGGCCACACGCTATGGCGTGGAGGTACAGGGCGCGACGAATATCGCGATGACCAAGCTGGATATCCTCAGCTACATGGACGAGGTCCCGGTCTGCGCCGCCTATGAGATCGACGGCGAGATCACCCACGAATTCCCCTTCCCTGCCGTGCTGGAAAAAGCAAAGCCCGTTGTGAAATACCTGCCGGGCTGGGGCTGCGATATCTCCGGCGTGCGTACATGGGCGGATATGCCCCAGGCGGCGCGGGACTATGTGGAGTATGTGGAGCAGGCCATCGGCTGCCATATCGGGTATGTCTCCGTAGGTGCCGAGCGAGAGAGCCTGATCATCCGATAAGCAAGGAGGACCGTTATGTCTCACGATATGTACAGCTCCCCGCTGGCATCCCGCTATGCCTCGGACTATATGCTGCACCTGTTTTCCGACGACAGCCGCTATCAGACCTGGCGGCGGCTGTGGACAGCGCTGGCCCGCGCCCAGTGCCAGTTAGGTCTGCCCATCACCGAAGCGCAGGTCGCCGAGCTGGAGGCGCATATCACCGACATCGACTATGATGTAGCCGCCCAACGGGAGCGAGAGGTACGCCACGATGTGATGGCGCACATATACGCCTACGGCAAGGCGGCGCCGTCGGCGGCGGGGATCCTCCATCTGGGGGCCACCAGCTGCTATGTGACCGACAACGCCGACCTGATCCTGTACCGGGATGGCCTTGTCTATCTGCGCGCACAGCTGCTGACCGTATTGAACAACCTGGCGGCCTTCGCGAAAAAATATGCCGACACGCCTGCCCTGGGCTATACACACTACCAGCCGGCACAGCCTGTGACCGTGGGCAAACGCGCTGTCCTGTGGATGCAGGACTTTCTCGCTGACGTGGAGGAGCTGGACCATGTACTGTCCGCACTGCGGTTCTTGGGCTGCCGCGGTACCACGGGCACAGAGGCCAGCTTCATGGACCTGTTTGACGGCAATGAGGCAAAGATCGACGAGATGAACCGCCGCATCGCGGCGGAGTTCGGCTTTTCCGCCTGCTTCCCGGTATGCGGACAGACCTATCCCCGGAAAACGGACAGCCGCATCCTCAACTGTCTCAGCGGCATCGCCCAGAGCGCCTATCGCATGGCTAACGATATCCGCCTTCTGCAGCATGACCGGCAGTTGGAGGAACCCTTCGAGGCGGATCAGATCGGCTCGTCCGCCATGGCCTATAAGCGCAATCCCATGCGGTGTGAACGCATCTGCTCTCTCAGCCGCTATATGATAGCCGACGCTATGAACGCGCCTATGACCGCTTCCGTCCAGTGGCTGGAGCGAACGCTGGACGACTCTGCCAACCGGCGCATCGCCATGCCAGAGGGCTTTTTGTGCATCGACGCAGTACTGCGGCTGTGCCAGAACGTGACGGCGGGTCTGCACGTCAACGAGGCGATCGTGGCACACACGCTGCGGGAGTATCTGCCGTTCCTGGCCACGGAGGACCTGATGATGGAGGCGGTGAAGCGGGGCGGCGACCGGCAGCAGCTGCACGAGATCATTCGGAGACACTCTATGGCAGCAACAAAGCGCATGAAGGAAGGTCTGCCCTGCGACCTGCTGGACCGGCTGGCAGGCGATCCGGTCTTCGGACTGAGCCGGTCGGAGCTGGAGCAACTGATGGAGCCGCGGCTGTATATCGGGCGGTGCCCGCAGCAGGTACGGAAATTTCTGGATGCCTGCACGCCGCTGCTTCGGCAGGCGCAGGCCGCTGACGGGGACATCCGGATATGAGCACAGAGAACACCGGGGCGCGCTGAAAATTCATCGCGCGTGAAAAGGCCGAGAGCCGCTTATTCCCAGACCGGAATAAGCGGCTCTTTTGCAGTTATCCATTTGGACATTTGGAAGGCGGAAATACGGTACGGCTCATCCCTTGACGCTTCCCAGCGACACGCCCTCCACGATGTAACGGGAAAGGAGGAAATACATGATGAACATCGGCAGAATAGTGATGGACAGCGCCAGGAATATCACGCCGTAATCGGCGCGGAAAGACTCCCCCATGAGCATCTGCACGAACATGGTCAGTGTCTTTTTCCCGGTGGAGTTGATGATCAGGCTGGGCAGGAACAGGCTGTTCCAGTTGGCTACGAACTGGAAGATGGCCTGTACCGCCAGTGCCGGCTTCATAATAGGCAAGACGATGGCATTGAAGGTGTGGAACTCTCCGGAGCCGTCGATACGGGCGGCCTCCACCACCTCCAGAGGCAGTGCGCCCAGCAGATACTGCCGCAGGAAGAACACCACCACCGGCGTGGTGATGGCCGGGATGATCAGCGGCCAGTAGGTGTCGATCAGCTTCAGCTGTATCATAAACTTATAATAGCCGATGGCGAACACCTGCGTGGGCACCATCATCACCGCCAGGATAAAGCCCCAGGCGGCTTTTTTCAGCTTGAAATCGTAGGCATGGATGCCGTAGGCCGTCAGCGCGGAGAAATAGACCGACAGCGCGGTGGCCGGTACAGTCACCAGCAGAGAATTGACCATGCTGCCCAGGGCGGTAACACCCAGGCCGCGCTGCTTCAGGTCGAAGTTATGCAGGTTTTCCAGCAGATTGCTGCCGAACCAGAAGCTGATGCCGGACTTGACCTCGTTGGAGGTCCGCGTTCCGTTGACGAACATCAGGTAGAAGGGCAGCAGGCTGAGGACGCACAAAAACACCATCACAATGGTGCGGATGATCTTGGCGCGCCGAATGGCGGCGGGGTCGTGGTGCTTCACTGTGCATCACCTCCTGCCTGAAAATGCTTTTTGCGGGGCTGCCGTTCCTTCATAAAGAAGAACAGCAGCATGGAGACCGCCACCGTCACCAGAAACAGCAGGATGGACACCGCCGCCGCGCGGCCGGTATCTGTACTATGCAGGCGCATGATGTACATGGTAACGGTGGTGCTGGTATCGTCTGGATAACCGATGGTGCCGCCGTTGGTATTGAACAGGGCGGGAATGTCGTACAGCTGCAATCCGCCGATGGCAGAGGTGACCAGCGTATACAGCAGCACCGGCTTCAGCAGCGGCAGGGTGATGCGGATAAATTTCTGCCAGGAAGTGGCGCCGTCAATATCGGCGGCCTCGTACAGGGACCTGTTGATACCCATCATACCGGAGATCAGGATCAGGGACGTGTTGCCGTACCACATCCAGAACAGGATAAAGGAGATGGTCAGGCTGGTGGCCCACTTGTCGGACATGATGTTGGCCGTCTGCGCCACCCACCCCAGCTTCCGCAGCGTGGTCATCACCGGGCCGTACTGACACAGCAGCGCGTAGAACACCATGGATACGGAGGCTGCCGTGATGATATTGGGCATATAGGTCAGCACCTTGAATACACCCTTGCCCTTCAGCTGCACGCGGTTGTCGGTCAGCCACGCGGCCACCAGCAGGCTCATCAGGATCTGGGGCACAAAGTTGCAGATCCATATCCGGACCGTGTTTCCCAGATACAGGAGGAAATTGGCCTTCTCCCCCTCTACCAGGCCCAGCACCTTGCCATAGTTCCCCAGCCCCGCGAAAGCAGATGTCTCTACCAGATTACGGGTGGTGTATTCAAACAGGCTGTAATAAAACGTGCTCAGCAGCGGCCACAGGGAGAACACCAGATACACCAGAAAGAACGGCAGAATGAACCGATAGCCGTACTTGCTGTAGCTGATGCCCTTATGCTTCGGTTTTGGTGCACGCATAGTGAGCCTCCTTTCGGGAAATGACCGCAGGCCTCCCTCCCCCCACCGGGGAAGGGAGGCCTGTCGGGAAACGCCTTACTTAACGTTCAGGTAGGAATACTTGTCGTGGATGGAGGCCGCGAAGTCAGTGAGCGCAGCATCCAGATCGCCGTTGGCGATATACGCATCCACAGCGGCGGGCAGCAGCTGCTCGCAGATGACCTGATCCTCACCCACAGCCAGCACATTGATGCCGTCGCACTTGTCAGCGAAGAAGCCGATGATGTCCTGACCGCCGGCGGTCTTATAGGTGCTGGTGGTACCGGAGCCGTTCTCCTTGATGTAATCGATGGCGGCCTTGTTGTTCACATAGTCGCCGTTGGCGGTGTTGATGGCCACCATGGACTCGGTGTTGCAGGTGGTGTAGTAGATGATCTGGCGGGCCAGCTCCTTGTCAGAGCAGTTGGCGGTAGCCGCCAGGCCGGTGCCGCCCCAGTAGAAGGCCTGGGGACCCTGGATCAGTACGGAGTTGTCGGACCAGGTGTCGGTCAGGCACCAGTAGGTGTACCAGGGGCAGCCGGTAAAGGCGATGCAGGCTTCCGTCTCCTCACCGTCGCCGTCCTTCAGCGCGGCCCAGTCGGTGCTCCACATCTTGGTGTCGAAGGTCAGGCCGTCCAGCTTCTTGCTCAGCTCAAAGTAGGTCTTGACGGCGTCATCGATAACGATGTTGTCATCGGCGTCATACCACGCGGAGGTGCGGGCGCCGTTGCAGAATACATACTTCAGATCGTCCGCGCCGCTGAGCAGCTTCACCTTGCCGCCACTCTGCTCATTGACGGATTTGGAGACCTCGATGACCTTATCCCAGGTGCTCAGCTTTTCCTGCAGCTCGGCAGGATCGGTGGTGCCCATGTACTTCTCGGCCAAATCGGTGCGGATCTGCCAGCAGCCGGGCGTGGCCTGCCAGAACAGGGCGTAGGCGTCGCCGTTGGCGTCGCTGCCCAGTTTCAGGTTGTAGTCGTACATATTGGACATATCCTCGGCGGTAATGCCCAGATCAGCGGCCTTCATCAGCTGGCCGGACTGGACGTACTTCTGCACATAGCCCACCTCGAGCAGCATGATGTCGGGATACTGCTCGTTGCTGGGATCGGCCAGGATCGCATCGATCTTGTCCTGATAAATGTTGGAGTCGCCCACATTGACGATCTGGATGCGGGAGACCTGCTCCTCGCTCAGGTACTTGGGCAGCACCTCGTCCAGGATCTTCTGATAGTCGGTGTTCCATGTCCAGATATAGAACG
>OGCQ01000616.1_pt1 | contig 55022 bp, 46 predicted proteins | sample 1570161 | NCBI WGS metagenome assembly OGCQ01 (sample SAMEA4384402, study PRJEB24528) | human gut metagenome | reverse complement strand
ATACACAATAACAGTAACAAATACAGGAAATACAACATTAAAAGATATTGCTGTTAAAGATGATATGGCTGGAATAAATACAAAGATTGATACAATCGAAGTAGGAAAATCAGCAAGTGTAACAGGAACATATACAGTAAAACAATCAGATATAGATAAAGGTGGAAAAATCCACAATGTAGCAACAGCAGGAGATAAATCACCAGAAAAAGATGTTAATGTAGAACAAAATCCAGGTTATACAGCAGTAAAAACAGCTGATAAAGAGAAAGTAACAACAGCAGGAGAAGTAATAACATACACAATAACAGTAACAAATACAGGAAATACAACATTAAAAGATATTGCTGTTAAAGATGATATGGCTGGAATAAATACAAAGATTGATACAATCGAAGTAGGAAAATCAGCAAGTGTAACAGGAACATATACAGTAAAACAAGAAGATATAGATAAAGGTGGAAAGATCCACAATGTAGCAACAGTTGGAGATAAATCACCAGAAAGAGATGTTGAGGTAGAACAAAATCCATGTATATTAGTAAATAAAGATGCAACTGCAGTAAAAGCAAAAGATGCAGAAGGATTTACAGATATAACAGAAACAACAAAAGTAAGACCAGATGATGTTATAGAATATACAATAGTGGTAACAAATACAGGAAATACAACATTAGAAGACATAAAAATAACAGATTCGTTAAATGTAAAATATGATGATAAAGATGTAAATGCAGGAAATACTGTATATACAATAGAATCATTAGAGCCAGGTAAGTATGTTGAAATAAAAGTTTATTACACAGTAACAGCAGAAGATGTAAAAACTGAAGGAACAATAAACAATGTGGCAACTGCAACAGCTAAAGATGGAACACATGATGATGATAATGATAATAAAGTTGTAAAAAATCCAAATACTCAAGTAACAGCAACAAAAGCATGGGAAAACATGGATAGTGATGCTGCAAAAGCAAATACATTAACATCAATAAAACTACAAGTAAAAAATGGTGATACAGTAGTAGCAGAACAAGAAGTGACAGAAAAAGATAACTGGACATATACATTTAGAAACTTGCCAGTATATGATGCAAATGGAAACAAAATCACATATACAATAGATGAAGCTGTAGTGAGTGCTAAAGACCAAGCAAAATTAGATTTATATGAGAAATCAATTAAAAATGGAGTAATTACAAATACATTTAAACCAGAGAGAGTAACAGAAAAAACAGATGTTACAATGACAAAAGTATGGGAAGACAACAATAATACATTCAATACAAGACCAGATAGCATAATATTAACAGTAAATGGTATAGATTATGAGGTAACAGGAACAAAGAAAGCTGATTCATGGTCAAGAACTGAAAATTTACCTAAATATGATGCAGAAGGAAGAGAAATATCTTATACTGCAACAGAAAAGACAGTACCAACAGGATATGAAAAGGTATCAGAAGAAGGTCTAACTGTAACAAATAGAGCAAATGAATTAATAAATAAAACAGCATATAAAGCAGATGCAAATGGCAACATTGGAAGTCCAGCTACAAATAAAGATACATTTGCAGCAAACGAAACAGTATATTATAAAATTACATTAAAAAATGCTGGAAGTGAGCCGATTTCCAAAACAGTTACAGACGAAATTCCATTAAGATTAACATTAAATACAGTTGATGGAAAAAATGGAGAAAGTGGAACAACTGACAAAGGAGACAATTGGACAGTTACTAAAAATGATAAAGAACAATCAGTAGTAACATGGGAAGTAAAAGACTTAGCAGCAGGGGAAACAAGAGAATTAATAATAAAAGCAACAGTTGTAGCAGAAGCAGAATATAAAGATATATGCAACAAGACAATTGATGGAACAACAGCATATACTGCAAAACTATTTGTAAGAAAAGATGGAAAAGTACCATATGAAGGTAGTGGAACTGGATATGATGCATCACTATATACAGGAGAACTAGGAACAGTTTACTTAAATAGCTCAGATTTACACTATGATACTAATGCAAACTTAAAGAATGATGATCTATATTATTTGATAAAAAATAATAATATAATAACAGACATGGTTGCAAAAGGAATAACAAGAACTCAATTAGTCGATGCATTAAAAACAAATGGAACAACATTAGCTGATGATGAAGTTGTAGTATGGTATGTAATAAAGAATGAATCTGATGGATATCACATAGATGGTGTAATCAGAAAGATTTCATCATTAACAGAAATTACTAATACAGCTTTTACAGATAAAGTAAGCTCAGACTCAACAATAAAATTAGAAGATATTGAAATTGGTCAAAGAGGAAGCATAACAGTAAAAAGTATTACATCTTCAACAGATACAGTATCAACACCAATGGATGTAGTATTTGTACTAGATACTTCTGGAAGTATGACATATGGATTAAAAAATACAAATTCACAAGAAGAAAGTAGAGCTAAAGCTATGGTAAATGCTGTAAATAGTTCTATCAAAACTATAATGAGTAAAAATAAAGACAGTAGAGTAGGTGTAGTTGGATTTAGTGGAGATGCATCAACAATTATTCCATTAGAAAATTATGCTCAAGGTATAGACTATTTAACAAGAGAATATTCAGCAGGTGATAGGAGACATGATAGTAGCCAAACAATAAAATCTAATGTTGGAAATAAAACATCAAGAGAAGTAACAGGGGGAACTAATACACAATCAGGTATAAAATTAGGTGCAGAGATGCTTACAAGTGTTCAGAATACAACAACAGCAACAGTTACATTAAAAGATGGAACAACAAAGACTATAACTCGTACACCATTATTAATCTTAGTTACAGATGGGGAACCAACATATTATTATGCTAGTGAAACTGCAACTGGAAAGGTTAATGGACATGGATATACAAATGAAACAGACGAGAATTACTATTATTGGACATTAAGAACTGCTAAATATTGTAAAAAACAAATAACAAACAAATATTATAAAAACACTGATAAAACAGCTAAAGTATTTACAATAGGAATTGGTTTAAGTGGAAATGAAGCAGTAGCAATGTTAGATCCAACTGCAGACAAAGTAAATGCATGCAACAACAATAATTGGCAACAAAAAGCACTATATGATTTAATTACAAACAATGGAACAGCACCAGGTGCATATAGTTATGCAGATGGAAGTAAAACAGGAGAAATAACAGAAAGCGACTTAACAGATTTCTTAAATACATCTATAGATTCTTCATCAGAAAATGAAGAAAATAGAGCAATAACAGTAGAAGAATCTAAAGCAAGAAGAGTTGAACTTGGAAATATTAATACAAGCAAAGAATTTGAATTAAAAGTTGGTGAAAAGACTTATAGTTCAATAAGTGCTGCACAAAATGCAGGTTACTTAAAGAAAGATTCAAAAGGATACTATATTGACTTAACTAAAGTTGAAAGAAGTACAGATGTTGATGTAACATATTGGGCCAATTAATAATTAAAAGAGAATTTCGAAAGAAATTCTCTTTTTGTAATAACTGCTATTTACAAAAACAAATAATAAATATATAATAAAATTAAAAAGGGGAAGATATGAAAAAACTAAAGAAAATAAGTATTATACTAATGATATTAATTTCTTTTCTAATAGCACCAAAAGTTTTTGCAAAAAGTAATAATGATGAAATTAGGAAAGTAGAATATTCAGAAGATTTTAAAAGATGGTTAAAACTATCTGATGAAGAAAAAAATAAAACAATACAGCCAAGAATGTATGATGTAATTGTTACAGATTTTAATACGAGAAATGTATTTTATAAAGTAAGATTATTAGGAGCTAAAAGTAATTCAAAATATAATTTAAAAAATATAATACCAGAAAATTTATTAACAAAAGATCAACAGCAAACGAATTCGTGTTGGACGTTTGCGGCATTAACATCATTAGAAACAAATTTAGCTTTATCTGATTATAGGCAAGGCACAAAATCAAAAACATATGATTTTTCAGAAAGGCATATGGAATATGCTACAAGTAAAATATTTAAAAATAATGAAACAAATGAAGGTGGTTATAATAGAACTGTTGGAGAAGGTGGGCAATGGTATATAGCAGAATCATATCTAACAAATGGAAGTGGTGCTATTCCAGAATCAGAAATGCCATTTGAAAATAATGAGGATCTAATAGAAATAGATCAAATAAAAAATCAAACAATCTCAAGCCAAATATATGATACAATAGATTTTCCTGATTATAATACTCAAGATGACACTGAAAAGGCAAAAATAATGAACAAAATAAAGAAACATATTCAAGAAAATGGCTCTGTATTTGCCTCAATACATGGAAATTCAACTTTAAGCGAAGAAAGTTGTTACAATAATGATACAGAAGCGAAGTACTGTAATAGTTCGATATCACATATTGCAGACCATGCTGTTTCAATTGTTGGTTGGGATGACAATTATAGTGTTGAAAACTTTTTAGAAAGTGCAAGACCATCAAAGAATGGAGCCTGGATTGTTAAAAATTCATGGGGAAATATAAGGGAATATATGTATGTTTCATATGAAGATTGCAATATATCTAAGATTATTTGTGGAATTGTAAAAGCAACAGACAAAAAAGAATATGAAAATATATATCAATATGATGAATATTTTCCAGCAACATATGTGGAATTTAATAATTCAAAAATAATGTTATGCAATGTTTTTAATAAAAAAACTACTGCTGATGAATATTTAACTCAAGTAGCTTTATATGCGCCAGAAACGTATATATGCAAAGTATATGTAAATCCAAATGGAACAGAAAAAGATAAAAAAGATATGCAATTGATAGAACTAAAAACAGGAGAAACAAAGACTGTAGAAACGGGATATCATACATTAGAATTTGCAGAGCCTTTAAAAATAAATGAGAATAGTTTTGCAGTAATAATAGAAGTTCAAGGAACAAGAAATAAAATAAATTTTGAATTAGAATCTAAGGTTGATGGAGTTCCTACATTTGATTCTGTAAAAGTTGAAAGTGGAAAATGTTTTTTAGCATCAGGCAATGATATGGATAATTGTAAATGGTACGACTTAGGAAAATTATCGCAAGTTAGTTCAAATCTACCAAATGGAGATGGAACAATAAAAGCGTTTACAATAACAAAAAAATCAGAAGAGATTCCAGATAAAAAACCTGATAACCAAGAAAATGGAGAAAGTATAAAAAATTCAAATTTTGACAATATGAAATGCAATATAAACAATGTTAAATATTATACTTTTACAGATAAGAATAACCATGAGTATTTAATATTGAACTTAACAGTTGACGGAATTACTCAAAAATCTCAAGCAAATAATTTAGAATATTATTATTATATTTCTGCCAATAATAATGAAAAGAATATAGAAAATTGGGTAAAAATAGAAGGAAAACAAATTGAAGATGATAAATTACAATTTGAAATAAATACGCAAAACATTAAAAATCTAGATGAGATTTCTATTGCACAAAATTTATATTTGTATATAAAAGAAATTGCAAGTCAAGATGGGAAAGAGTCAGAAGTTACTTCTAAAGCAATGCAATTAGATTCTAAAACACAAGCAGAAATTTATTTAGATAATATAAAAGTAGAAGAAGCACAAATAGACGATAATGATGAGGTAATTGACAATACAGTTGCTCCAAATGAATTACCAAAGGCAGGAATCAAAAAAATAATAATTTTCGTAAGTGCAATATCAGTATTAAGTATAATTGTATTAATAAGATATAAAAAAATAAGTGAAGATATAAAATAAAAAATACCAGCCAAAGATAAGCTGGTATTTTTTTATGGGGTTATTAATTTATGAGTATAATCCAAATTTCCAATTGAATCATAGTCATAACAAAGGGTATAAACATTAGTTGCCCAAATATCTTTTTCAAGTAAGGTCTTCATATTTTTGTTAGAATTACTATCCATAAATTTTTTGACAGAAGAAATCATAGTTAATTTTCTATTATGTCTAGAAATTTCACTAATAAGTTCGCGTCCATTATCATTGAAACCCAAAATTCTAATATAGGGTTTTGTAGACTTAGAAAGTTGCATATCTTTTTTGGTAATACCTAAAATTGCATATAAAAGAATTCTTTGAAGTCTTGTTCTTGTATATCTTTTGGTATTTATAATTGATAATAATTCTACAATACTATTACATTGATTTGCAGCAGACTTAATTGCAAATTCAAGACCTTCAGAAACATCAGGTAAATTAGCAATTTCTTCTACTGACATTTTTCTCAAAGTGTATATAATAAGTTTATCAAATTCAGATAAATCCTTTACAATATGACCATTTTTAATGCAATCCTCTAAAATATAAAATGATGATTCCGGTAAAAATTTTTGCAATATATCTATATCATGAGAACAACAAAGTTTTCGAATAGATGTAGCACTTGCAAATCTAGATGAAACAGGTATTTCGTCATCATTATATGCAGCTCCTTCACGTTTTATTGTAACAGGTATTATTGGACTGTTTTGACGTTTTAAAGCTTTTAAATATTCTATTCCTAAAATATTATTAGGAGAAGAAAGTACATTTGCAAATTTACAAACATTATTTAAATACATCATTAAAGCTCTTTCTCTTGCTTTAGGAAAAGAAACACCACTTGAAAGCTCATGTGTTAACAAGGTTTTATATTCAGGAGGTTCATTAGTTAAAACATCTGTAACTTCCTGCAAAGTAGAAATATTATTACACTCACTTCCAAAAGATACAAAATTAACTATTTCAAGAGAATCTAGAATTTTAATAGCGCCAGAAGCAAAGTTTTCAGCGCTTGAGATTGCATAAATAGTTGGAAGCTCAATAACTAAGTCTACTCCACTTTCAATAGCCATTTGAGCTCGTGACCATTTATCAATAATAGAAACTTCGCCCCTCTGTGTAAAGTTACCAGACATTACAACAATTGAGTAGTCTGAATTTGTTAATTTTTTGGATTCAATTAAATGGTGAAGATGACCATTGTGGAATGGATTATATTCTGAGATAATCCCTAAAACGTTGCTCATAAAAACCTCCTAAATATATTGAAAAATTCTGAAATTATTGGTATAATTCTATCACAAATAAATATAAAAACAAAGAGATAATTATAAAAAAATAAAAATGGAGGAAAAATAATGTCAGATAAAATTATAATATACACAGATGGGGCTTGCTCAGGAAACCCAGGACCAGGAGGTTGGGGAGCAATATTGATGTATAAAGGTCAAAAAAAAGAGATATCAGGAGGAAATAAACAGACAACAAATAATATAATGGAAGTTACAGCAGTTATAGAAGCTCTAAAATGCTTAAAAATTGAAAAAGGCGAAGTTCAGATATATAGTGACAGTGCATATACAGTTAATGCATTTAAACAAGGTTGGATATACAACTGGATGAAAAATGGCTGGAAAACAGCCAACGGGACAGCTGTAAAAAATAAAGAACTTTGGCAAGAACTATATAATTTAACACAAAAACATAAAGTGGAATTCATAAAAGTAAAAGGGCATGCAGATAATGAATTTAACAATAGATGTGATGAAATGGCACGTGATGCTATAAGTAAATTATAAATTTTTAACTTAATTAAAGCTTATTGTATAAAAAATTCCAATTTGTATAAAATAATATAAATTTTATGCAAAGGGTGGTAAGATGAAAAAGAAAATAATTAGATTTTCAATAATAACTGTGATGGTAGTTTTGATTATAACAATATTAGCAATGCAAAATAATCAGGTATTGTCATTATCTAAATATGGTTCAAGGGGAAGTGAAGTTAGAACAATTCAAGATAAATTAAAAAGATGGGGATATTATACTGGAAATGTTGATGGAATATATGGAAGTTTAACTGTTTCAGCAGTAAAAAAATTTCAACAAAAAAATGGACTTACTGTTGATGGAATTGCAGGAACAAAAACACTTGCTGCGATGGGAATAACAAGTAATTCATCTTCAGGTGGTTCATCTACCAATAATTCATCAAATGTTAATTTATTAGCAAGAGCAATTTATGGAGAAGCAAGAGGAGAGCCATATACAGGACAAGTTGCAGTGGGAGCTGTAATTATGAATAGAGTAAAAAGTAGTAAATTTCCTAATACAATATCTGGAGTAATTTACCAAAGTGGTGCATTTGATGCGGTTTCAGATGGACAAATTAATTTAAATCCTGATAGTACAGCTAAAAAAGCAGCACAAGATGCATTAAATGGTTGGGATCCATCTTATGGTGCAATCTATTATTTTAATCCAAGTACTGCAACAAATAAGTGGATTTGGTCAAGACCACTTACAGTAACAATTGGAAAACATAGATTTTGCAAATAAAATAATAATACAAAAAAGTGGACATGTTTAAATGTCCACTTAAATTTATCTTTTTAATCTAATTAAAATTGCTATACCTAGTAAAATAAGTAAAATACCAACAACTACTAATGCAATACATAAAATATTAGTTAATTCTAAATCAAAATCAGAAGTTGTAACTGTTGATGATAATGTTGAAGAGCTTGTTTTAGAAGAGTTTGTATTGCTACTATTTGTAGAAGAAGTATTGCTAGAGTTTGAAGTATTACTATTAAGAGCAGATGAATTCATATTTACTGCTGCAAATGTATTAGAAGAATAATTCATTATAGCAAGAAATGCTAAAAATAATACAATAAAAAATTTCAAAGATTTTGACATTTGTAGATACCTCCTATATAATGTGTATTTTTTTCCTAAAATCTTAAACTATAATATCAAAGTTATAAAAAAAAGTCAATAAAAATTTCATAAACTATTGCCAAAAAGAATAATATTATATATAATAGTCACAAATCCTGAAGATATAATTATATTTTCAGTTGCCTTTATCGAAATGAGGTAGTATTATGAAAAAATTTTTATCAAATTACAAAACAACGATAATTCTTTTAGTTGCTATTATCGTTGGAGCAATCGTAGGAATTATATTCCAAGAAAAAGCAACTATATTGCAACCTTTAGGGGACATATTTTTAAATCTATTATTAGTTGTTATTGTACCACTTGTATTTTTAACAATAACAACATCTATTGCCAAAATGGAAAATCCAAAAAGACTTGGAAAAATTATGATTACAATCATAGCAGTATTTGCAGTAACATCATTAATTGCAGTATTAGTAGGATTTGCTAGTACATATTTTATAAAATTAGTTAATCCAGAAGACGGAGAAAAAATAAAAACTTCGTTAGAAGAAACAGGTTCTGCAGAAGAAAGTGATGAAGAAGAAGTAACAATTGCAGACAGAACAGTTCAATTGTTAACTGTAAATGATTTTAGCAAATTGCTATCAAAAGATAATATAATAGCAATATTGGTAGCATCAATAATTTGTGGAATAGCAATAAGAATGTCAGAAGAAAAAGGAAAAAAAGTATTAGATCTTTTGATATCTGCAAATGATGTTGTACAAAATGTTGTAAAAATTATAATGTATTATGCGCCAATAGGTTTAGCATGTTATTTTGCAGCATTGATAGGAACATTTGGAGCTTCAATAGCTGTAGGATATTTAAAAACATTTGTTATATATACAATTGTTGCATTAGCATTTTATTTCATATTTTATACAATATATGCATTTATAGCAGGAGGAAAAAAAGGAATAAAATTATTCTGGAAAAATGCAGTACCATCAACATTAACAGCACTTGCAACATGTTCAAGTGCGGCATGTATTCCTATAAATGTTGAATGTGCAAAAAAGATGGGAGTACCAGATGATATAGCAGAAACAACAATTCCAATGGGAACAAGCTTCCATAAAGATGGTTCAATGATAGGTTCAGTATTTAAAATTATGTTTTTAGTGTGTTTATTTGGAACAGTAATAAATACACCAGCAGGAGTTTTACAAGTACTAGGGGTAGCAATAATAGCAAACTTATTAATAACAGGTGTTCCAATAGGTGGTGGAACAATTTCAGAAATGTTAATAGTAACAATGATGGGATTCCCAGTTGCATCATTACCAATACTTACAATGATTGCAACAATAATAGATGCACCAGCAACAATGTTAAATGTTGTGGGTGATACAGTTTCATCAATGGTAGTTACTAGAATAGTAGATGGAAAGAACTGGATTAAAGAAGATTCAGAAAATGATAAAATAAAAGAAAAAGTAAATATATAAAGGATGCAAAAAAATCTCAAGATTAGAATAAAACTAATGCTTGAGATTTTTATTATAAATTTTTTTATAAAGATTACAAATATTACAATCATGGCAAATTGTAATATGACCTTCAAATATAAGTTGTAAAGTATTAATAAAATCAACATTACTTGAAGGAGAAACTAAATGGATATAAATATTTTTTGGTAATAAATTTAACAAAGTATTTAGAACAAAATCATTATTAGAAAATGAAACATCAGATAAATATTTTGCTTTTTGAAGGTTTTTATCTATTTTTATTTTTTCCATATTTTCATCTAATAAAATAATTTCATTTTTTAATGATATTGCATGAATGATTCTATTAGAAGTTGATTGAGAATGAACATAAAGCCTTAAAAGAGACACAAATTCTAAATATTCTCTTTCTATAATAAATTCATTAACTGAAAAATCCACTATTTCTCCAAGCAAATTTCTATAATTACCTAATCTAAAATTTATAAAGCCTGTAAGGATAATAGAATTATGAGTTGATATATATTCATAAAAAATATCAAATAAAAGAAGTTGTCTATTTTGGAAGGAGTATTCACTTGAATCACAAAGATTTTCTTCACACAGATTTAATATTTTTTTTAATTCAAAATTTTCAAAATAAAAGTAGTTTGTATTTAGGATGGTTTTCAATATATTTATTTCGAAATAATCGACTACTAGATAAGACAAGATTGTTGCTAATTTTGTATAAAAGAGTTCTTCGTCAATTCCAGTATAATGAATAATGATGTTTTTATAATATTTAAATTCTTTTTGAGAATAAAATGTATTTAGCATGTTGAAACTTGAAAATTCATTTTGTAGATATTTTAATATATCTTCATTATTAGTTTTTATACATAATGAATTCATAGATTGCTCCTTTTTTCTGTTTTGTATAGTATTTACTTAAAAATTTTTTCTATACAAGATTAGAATATAATATTCTAAAAATAAAAAAATGAAACTTGTTTATAATCACAAAAAATATATAAAATAAAAAATAAACGAAAATTATTTCAGAAATAATTTTCGTTTATTTTTTATAACTTATGATAAATATTATAATCAATATCAGGGAAGATACAATCTTTAGTCTGAATATCATTTAAGAAAACTTCATCAACTTTATTAGCTTTGATTTCATAATACAATTTAGTAAAACGACCAATATGATTTTTAATACGTTTTTTTGCATAATCAACCATAGTGCCATTAGTAATGATAAATAGCCAACAACTGGTTTGAGCTAATAATAATTCACGAGCAGCTTGATTTAGAGCATCTTTGATAATACCATCTTCCATATTAGGATAAGAAGTTGCGAGATCTATCATTCTATCTGCAGCTTTATGTAAGTGACGATGAACATAATCATTAGTAGGGTTAAGCCACACACCACTATAACCATTAGCCCCCCAACTTGAACGACAAGGAGAGCAAACTTGAGTTTCTGGGTATTTATCAATATATTCAGAAGGAGTAATTAATTCAAAATTACACTCATCATAATAAATCTTCTTAAATAAGATATATAACCAATAAGGACCTTCATACCACCAATGTCCATATAATTCAGCATCATAAGGACATAAGATAATAGGTGGTTTATCCATATAATCTGCAACATTAGCAATTTGCTCAGTACGAGAATTCATAAAATGACCTGCTTGTCTTTCAGCAGAATCATGAGCCCATTGAACATCATAATAATCTTTTTGCTCTGTTTTTCCAGTAATTCTATGATATTTTATCCCTGTGTGAACACGAACTCCATTGTGAGCAATGTAAGGCTTGATATAATCATAATCAGCCTCATAACCGATGTCTCTATAAAATTCTCTGTAATTGTAATCGCCAGGATATCCATCAATTGAACTCCATACTTGTTGAGAAGAAGTCATGTCACGTCCAAAACATACTAGACCACCAGGTGAAACTATAGGGGCATATGTACCGTAAATTGGGGTAGGGTCAGCATATAAAACGCCGTGAGATTCTACAATTGCATATTCAATTCCAAATTCTTTAAGATATTTATCAGCTTCTGGAACATAGCCACATTCAGGTAACCAAATACCACGAGGTTTTCTTCCGAAAAATCTTTCATATGTTTGAACTCCAACAGCAATTTGAGCTCTAATAGCTTCTTCATTAACATATAAAATAGGAAAGTAGCCATGTGTAGCACCACATGTAATAATTTCTAATACACCAATATCTTGAAAATGCTTAAATTGTTCAATAATATTGCATTTCCATACATCTCTAAAAAGATGTAAATCATTTGAATATCTATCATAATAATAATGGGAAAGTCTATTTACTCTTTCATTATCTTTTGTACGTTCAATTTCTTTTCCTGAAAGTTCGATTAGTTTTTCTAAATAATGAATATATTTTTGCTGTAATAATTTATTATCAAACATAGAAAGTAGAGTAGGGGTTATAGACATAGTAATTCTAAAATTAACACCTTCATCAACTAATTTTTGATAACTTTGTAATAATGGTATATATGTTTCTGAAATTGCTTCATATAACCATGATTCTTCCAAATAATCATCACTTTCTGGATGATGTATAAATGGAAGATGTGCATGTAATACAAAACTTACATAACCTTTTTTTTGCATTTTTTTCTCCTTTTAAATTTTATAATTAAAAGCCGTAGGTAAGCTGCCTACGACAATTTGTTTTAAATAAATCTTGATGACATACTACCTGATGATGGATTTCCACCAGAAGATGGATTATTTTTAACTTTATCAAATACTGACATATCTTTTGTGTGATATATTTCAGAATATATACCTTTTAGTAAATCTTCACTAATATAAGGTATATTTTGAACCTTTTTCATTGCAGGTAAATGCTTTATAATTTCATATAAAGAAATTGATTTTTCATTATAATTTTTTACATTTCTTACTCTGATTGTATTATTTTCATTAGTGTTAAATAATACATGATCATTTGGAGATTCAATTTCATTTGATGTTGATACATATATATAATCAGTAGGGATATTTGCTTCAATTTCTTTGGTTACTTCTTCATTGTAATAGTTAGGACGTCTGCCAAGTTCAACTCTATAATCACATTTGCTATCATTGATATGAAGATACCAACTATTTGCAAAATCATTTATAGGAACTTCAAAACTATAATTCATAGTATCATTATGTATTATTAGCACAGGTCTTGTTATATTAAAGAAGTTTTCTCCATATTGTTTTATATAGTTTTCTCTATCTGAATCTGCAATATCCCAATAAACAAATAGGGTATCAGGTGTTTGATAAAGTATTTTTACTATTGTTTCATTATATCTATAAGGCAAATCATAGGATTCTACAATTTCAATAGGCTTTTTTACTTTCTTTACTTGTTTGCTTATTTTTTTACTTTTAATTGAAGTTTGCTTGATTTTTGAATTAGCCTTTTTCGTAGAAACCTTTTTTGCTTTAGTTTTATCAGCGATATTCTTTTTTGCAGAAGTAGTAGGCAATTTTTTTATAACTTCTTTTTTATTATTTTTCTTATTTATTTCTTTTGTTTTTGATGGCATTTTTTATCCTCCTATGTATGTAGACATTATTTCCTATATACTATACTAAAAACAAAATAAATTCAAGGGAATTTATAAAAAAAGAAAAAAATTTCTAAAAGTATTGACAAATATATATGAAAAGTGTATAATAATAGTCGTTACAAGAAGAAGTTATCCACTTCTCACCTTATCTTTAGGAAAAAGGTTAGAAATTAGATTTATATATATAAAATTATAAAATCTATATTTATGTGGAATTGACTTGTAACAAGGTCAATTTTTTTTATTTATAAAAGATTACCATTTAAAAAATCAGGAGGTGTTTTATATAAAACAAGAATTACCTATAAATGGTCAAATACGAGCAAAAGACGTACAATTAATAAGTGAAAATGGAGAAAAGTTAGGAATAGTTCCATTAGCAAGAGCTTTAGAATTAGCTACAGAAAAAAAATTAGATTTGGTATTAGTATCACCAAATTCACAAGTGCCAGTGTGCAAAATTATGAATTATGGAAAATACAAATTCGAACAAGCCAAAAAAGAAAAAGAAGCTAAGAAAAAGCAAAGAGTTCAAGAAACAAAGGAATTGAGAATAACTCCAAACATAGAAGAACATGACTTTAGTTTTAAAACTAAAAATGCAAGAAAATTTCTAGAAGATGGAAACAAAGTAAAAATAACAGTAAGATTTAGAGGTAGAGAATTAAACAACACAAAAATGGGAGAAGAAGTTTTAAGCCAGTTCATAAAAAATCTAGAAGATGTTTCAGTAGTAGAAAAAAAACCAAAACTAGAAGGAAAGAATATGTTCATTATACTAGCTAAAAAAGCCAATTAAATAGGCTTAAAATATAATAAAACAAACAATTGAAAGGAGCGAAAAGCTATGCCAAAATTAAAAACAAATAAAGCTGCAAAGAAAAGATATTCTTTGACAGCAACAGGAAAAGTAAAAAGAACAACGGCTAATAGAAGACATTTATTAGCAAATAAAACAAAAAGACAAAAATTATCAAGCAGACGCCCAGGAGCTTATGCAGATAAGACATGTGAAAATACTATAAAGAAATTATTACCATATGGTAACTAAAAATAGTTTAGGAGGGAAAAGAAATGGCAAGAGTAAAATCAGCAATGACAACAAGAGCAAGACATAAAAAAGTTTTAAAACAAGCAAAAGGATATTATGGAGCAAAACATTATAGATTTAGAAATGCTAATCAAGCAGTATTAAAATCATTAGCATATGCATATGTTGGAAGAAAAGATAAAAAGAGTGATTTCAGAAAATTGTGGATAGCAAGAATAAATGCTGCTGCAAGAATGAATGGAACAACATATAGCAAATTAATCGCAGGATTAAAGAAAGCTAATGTATCAATCAACAGAAAAATGTTAGCAGAAGTTGCTGTAAATGACCCAAAAGCATTTACAGAAATAGCTGAAATAGCAAAAAAAGCATAAATATATAAAAGGGAGGTCTCATTTTGAATTTTATAATTTCAAAGTGAGGTCTCCTTATGCATTTTTAATATAAGCTTTTATATAATATAATAGGTAAGTTACAATTGGAGGAAAGAAAATTGAATATAGGAATAGACATAGATGGAGTGTTAACAGATATGGAAAGAGAAATTACAGATTATGCAACCAAAATGTGTGTAGAAGAGCAAATACCTATAAAAGTTGATTCTACTCAGTATTATGAATCAGACAGTTTTGACTGGAATCAAGAGCAAGTAGATAAATTTTGGAATAAATACTTAGTACCATATGTAAAAGAAGCTAATTCAAGAAAATATGCAAAGGAAATAATTCAAGAACTAAGAAAAGAAGAAAATAAAATATATATAATAACAGCAAGAGATGAAAGTGGTATGCCAGAAGAATATTATGGTAAAATGCAACAATTAACAAAAGAATGGCTAAACAAACATGAAATTGAATATGATAAATTAATATTTGCAAAAGACGAAGAAAAATTGCAAATATGTATAGAAAACAATGTAGAAATAATGATTGAAGATAGTCCGAATAACATAAAGGATATATCTACTAAGATTAAAGTAATTAAATTTGATTGCCAATATAATAAAAATGTACAAGGCGAAAATATTATTACAGCTTATAGTTGGTATCATATATATGATATTATAAATAAAACAAAAAAAGGAGAGTAATATGGCAAAGATATTTGAAGATGTTTCAAGAACATTTAATGAATTTTTATTAATACCAAATTTAACAGATGAAAGGTGTATACCATCAAATGTATCATTAAAAACACCAATAGTAAAATATAGAAAAGGCGAAGAACCAAAATATTGTGCAAATGTTCCAATGGTGTCTGCAATAATGCAGTCAGTATCAGGGGAAGAAATGGGAATTGCATTAGCGCGTGAAGGTGGAATAGCATTTATATATGGTGCACAATCAATTGAATCACAAGCTGAAATGGTTAGACATGTAAAAAAACACAAAGCAGGATTTGTAGTTAGTGATTCAAACGTAAAAAGTGGAACAACATTAAGAAAAGTAATAGAATTAGTTGAAAAAACAGGACATTCAACAGTTATGATTACAGAAGATGGTACTGCAAATGGCAAATTTTTAGGACTGGTAACAGATAAAGATTATAGAATTTCAAGAGATGACTTAAATGCACCAATAGACAATTTTATGACACCAAAAGAAAGAGCAATTTGGGCAGAAGAAGGTTTAAGCTTATCAGAAGCAAATGATATCATTTGGGAGAAAAAGAAAGAATGTCTGCCAATATTAACAAAAGAAGGAAATCTAAAATTTTTAGTATTTAGAAAAGACTATGAAGAAAGAAAGCACAATCCAAATTCATTATTAGATGAAAATAAAAGATATATAGTTGGAGCAGGAATAAATACTAGAGATTATGAAGAAAGAGTACCAGCATTAGTAGACGCAGGTGTTGATATTCTTTGTATAGATTCATCAGACGGATATTCAGTATGGCAAAAAAATACAATTCAATATATTAGAAAAAAATATGGTGATAATGTAAAAATTGGAGCAGGAAATGTAGTTGATAAAGAAGGATTCAGATATTTAGCAGAAGCAGGTGCAGACTTTATAAAAGTTGGTGTTGGCGGAGGCTCAATATGCATTACAAGAGAAACAAAAGGAATTGGTAGAGGACAAGCTAGTAGCCTAATAGATGTAGTACAAGCAAGAGATGAATATTTTGAAGAAACAGGAGTATATATTCCAATATGTTCAGATGGTGGAATAGTACATGACCATCACATAACAATAGCACTAGCTCTTGGAGCTGATTTTGTAATGATGGGACGTTACTTTGCACGTTTTGATGAAAGCCCTACAAGAGTAGTAAAAATAAATAATAACTATGTAAAAGAATATTGGGGAGAGGGTTCAAATAGAGCAAGAAACTGGCAAAGATATGATATGGGAGGAGCAAAAAAACTTTCATTTGAAGAAGGAGTAGACTCTTATATTCCATATGCAGGTTCATTAAAAGATAATTTAGACATAACTGTTGCAAAAATAAAATCTACAATGTGTAACTGTGGTGCAATTACAATTCCAGAATTACATGAAAAAGCAAAATTAACATTAGTTTCAAATGTAAGTATTCAAGAAGGTAGTGCACATGATGTAATTTTAAAAGAAATAGATAAACAATATAAATAGTTTTTATAAGAGCTTACTGTTTAGTAGGATCTTTTTCAGTTCTTCGAACATACTAAACAAAGACTGTTTTTATTCTAGTGTATAAGTTTCTTTATTTTGGAAATACTGTCTACAGAAAAAGGAGGTCAATATGAAACCATTAAATTCACAAAAAGATTATCAAGACTATGTTAATAAAAAATCGCCAAATTCACCAATATTAAAAGATTGCTTTAATGCTTTTTGGGTAGGAGGATTGATTTGTTCAATAGGGCAAATAATTATGGATGTATGTAAATATAGAGGATTGTCACAAGAGAGTTCAGGAACTATAGTTTCTATTATATTAATTGCAATTAGTGCATTTTTAACGGGATTAAACATATTTAATAAAATTGGAAAATTTGCAGGGGCAGGTTCATTAATACCTATTACAGGTTTTGCAAATTCTATTGTTTCACCAGCTATGGAATATAAATCAGAAGGATATATAATGGGAGTTGGAGGAAAAATGTTTACTGTTGCAGGTCCTGTACTTGTATTTGGTATTTCAGCTTCCATTATTGTAGGGCTTGTTTATTTAATTTTTAATACTCAAGCAATTACATTAGTTTAATTAAGAAAGGAAGAAATTTATGCAAAAATTGGGAAAACAAACAATAAAATTTGATAAACCACCAGTAATTAAAGAAGTAGCCTCAATAGTTGGGCCCAAAGAAGCAGATGGACCATTAGCAAAATATTTTGATAAATGCTTAGAAGATGAATTTTGGGGAGAAAAAACTTGGGAAAAATCAGAAAGCAAAATAATAAAAGAAACTGTAAATTCTGTAATTTCAAAGTCTGGAATAGCTTCAAGTGAAATTGAATATTGCTTTGCAGGAGATTTGCTAAATCAGTGTATCTCTTCAAGTTTTGGATTAAGAGAATTAAACATACCATTTTTAGGAATATTCGGAGCATGTTCAACTTTTGTTGAGGGACTAAGCTTAGGGGCAATTGTAACAGAAGCATGTGCTAAACATGTCTTATGTGCTGCATCAAGTCATTTTTGTAGTGCAGAAAAACAATTTAGGTTTCCATTAGAATTAGGAAATCAAAGACCACCAACTTCTCAGTGGACTGTTACGGGTGCAGGGGCAGCAATTCTATCACAAACTGGTGAAGGACCATTTATCACACATATAACTTCTGGAAAAATAGTTGATATGGGAATAAAAGATGCTAATAATATGGGAGCTGCAATGGCACCTGCTGCACTTGATACATTAATATGTCACTTTAAAGATACAGGAAGAGCTCCATCATATTATGACACAATTATAACAGGAGATTTAGGATATATAGGAAAAGATATTTTAACAGAACTTGCACTTGATAAAGGATATAATATTAAATCAAACTATAATGATTGTGGTGTAATGATTTTTGATAAGGAAAAACAAGATACACACTCAGGTGGAAGCGGCTGTGGCTGCTGTGCTTCTGTATTTTCAGGGTATTTCTTTAAACAGCTAAAAGATAAAAAAATCAATAGAATATTATTAATTGCAACAGGTGCATTAATGAACTCAACATCATCTCAACAAGGTGAAAGTATTCCTGGAATTGCACATGCAATTAGTATTGAAATGTAGGAGGAAGGTTTATGGATTGGTTACAGAGTATTTCATGGATAGGACTGTTTAAATGTTTTGTAGTAGGAGGACTAATCTGTGTTGTTGGACAAATTTTAATAGATAAAACAAAACTAACACCAGCTAGAATATTAGTAGCTTTTGTTACAACAGGTGCTATTTTGGGAGGACTTGGAATTTATCAATATCTTGTTGATTTTGCTGGTGCCGGTGCAACAGTACCATTAACTGGTTTTGGATATAATCTTGCAAAAGGCGCAATAAAAGGTGTTAAAGAATCTGGAATAATTGGAGCATTCACAGGTGGTATTACTGCATCAGCAGGAGGGATTGCAGCAGCAATATTCTTCGGATATATTGCATCATTAATTTCTAAGCCTAAAATGAAAAAAGAATAATTAAGTATGGAGCCAAGAAAATCTTGACTCCTTTTTACTGGAAATTTATAAAAAAATCTTGACATTTTTGTCAAAATATATAAAATATAATTAGTTATTTATATTTGTTGAAAGGAATAAAAAAATGAAAAAAGAAGATGGGATGACCACATTAAATTTATTACTTACAATCGTAATTACAGTAATAATAGCAGGTGTAATATTTGCAATGGTATATCAAAAACCAACTAATAATACAAATGTTAATGAAAATACAAATACAAGCACAAATACAAATGTGCAAAACGAAGGAGAAAATTTGAAAAATGATTAATGTAACAACAATAATATCTGTTATATTCGCTATTTTTTATATAGTAATATTAAGTGTAATTGCTAGAATAGATCAGAAGCAAATTAAAATAGAAAAAAGAACTACAATGGCAGGAATTGGACTAGCAATATTATATATAATAAGTAATTATATAATAAAACCTGAAAGTATAAAATATGGAATAATATATTTAGGAATATACATAATTTTAATAGCTGTTGATACATTTATAACAAAAAGATATGCAAAAAATAGTTATACAATAGGAATATTAATGCTATTTTGTATAATGCTTCAATTTTGTGGAATAGAATCATTTACATATACTTTAATTTTAACAACTTTAGAAATATTGATAACTCTTTTAATTGCAACAATAAAACAAAAGACAAATGGAAATAAAAAGGTAAGATTAGACAATATTCCAGTAGGATACTTTATAATAGTTAACAATATATTTGTTATAATTATGATGCAGATTTTATCAATAATTAGATAAAAAATGGAAAGGATGATACAAATGAAAATAGGAATAGATATTGGTGGAAGTCATATTGGAATAGGATTGGTTAATAGTAATGGTACTATCATATTAAAAGAAGAAAAATTTATAAAAGATAAATCTAATATTGAGAAAAAAATAGAAGAATATATAACTGAAAATGTAATTAAAATGTTGCAAGCATATTACATTAATGAAATAGGAATTGCTGTGCCTGGAACAGTAACAGGAACTAAAATTGTAAGAGCAGTAAATTTAGGAATAGAAAATTATGATTTAGTAGCAATTTTACAAAACAATTTGATAAAAGCAGGATATACTATAAATATAAAAATGAAAAATGATGGTAAATGTGCTGCGCTTGCTGAACAAAAATATGGAGCATTAGCTGGATATGATAATAGCGTTTTTTTGTGTATAGGTACAGGGGTAGGGAGTGCAGTAATATTCGATGGAAAATTATTAGAGGCAAAAAATGTACCTGGTTTTGAATTCAGCCATACAATTATACACAGAAATGGAGCTGCTTGCAACTGTGGTAAAAGAGGCTGTTTTGAAGTATATGCAAGCTTAAAAAGATTCAAAGAAAAAATTGTAAAAGAATTTAACTTAAAATCAATAAATGGAGAATGTGTTAGAGATTTTATTCGCAAAAATTCAGATAATCCAACATTAAGATATATGATAAATAGTTACATAGAAGACCTTAGTATAGGAATATCTAACATTATTAATATTTTCGAACCTGAAGCAATATGTTTAGGGGGAAGTTTTGCAGAATATGAAGGTATTTTATATGAGCCATTAAAAAATGCATTAATAAACGGAAATTTGCTATTTAATAAAAGATGTGATATAATAATAAAACTTGCAAAGTTAAAAAATGATGCGGGAATTATTGGAGCAACACTTATATAATTCCTTTCAGTTTGTTTTTTAACAATAAGAAAGGAAACAAAAAATGAAAAAAGTAAGTTTTTATACACTAGGTTGTAAAGTAAATCAATATGAAACAAATGCAATGGCGCAAAAATTTAAAGAATCAGGATATGAAATAGTTGATATGAATGATGATATTTCAGACATATGTATAGTAAATACATGTACAGTAACAAACATGTCTGATAGAAAATCAAGACATTCATTAAGAAGAGTAAAAGAGAAAAATCCTTCTGCAATTATTGCAGCAGTAGGATGTTATGCACAAGTTGCAAAAAATGACCTAGAAAATATGCCAGAAATTGATATAGTTCTCGGCAATGAAGAAAAGGCAAATATTGTACAATATGTAGAAAAGTTTATAGAAAATGAAAAAAAGTTGATAGAAATAGAAGATATAGCAACTAAAAAAGAATTTGAAGACATGGGGCAAATTACATATACAGAAAAAACAAGAGCATTTATCAAAGTTCAAGATGGATGCAATCAATTTTGCTCTTATTGTATTATTCCATATGCAAGAGGAAGAGTTAGAAGTAGAAATGCAGAAAGCATAATAAAAGAGATTACGCAAATTGCACAAAATGGAATAAAAGAAGTAGTAATAACAGGAATTCATGTAGCGTCATATGGAAGAGACTTTGAAAATGAAAATGGATTAATAGAATTATTAGAAAAAATAAATGAGATAGAAGGAATAAAAAGAATTAGACTAGGATCATTGGAGCCTAAAATCATAACAGAAGAATTTATGCAAAGACTATCAAAACTAGAAAAAATTTGCCATCACTTTCATTTATCATTACAAAGTGGATGTGATGCAACTTTAAAAAGAATGAATAGAAAATATACAACATCAGAAGTTAAAGAAATTATAGAAAGACTAAGAAGATACTATGATGACGTAATGCTAACAACAGACATTATAGTAGGATTTCCGGGAGAAACAGAAGAAGAATTTGAAACTACATATCAATTTTTAAAACAAGCAAAATTATACAAAATGCATGTATTTCAATATTCACCAAGAAAAGGAACGAGAGCAGCAGTTATGCCAAACCAAATAGATGGAAATATAAAAGAAGCAAGAAGTAAAAAATTGATAGAATTATCAAACGAAAATCAAAAAATGTATAATCAACAACTTGTTGGAAAAGAGGTAGAGGTTTTATTTGAAGATAAAGAAGTAGAAGATGGAATAACATATTTTAGAGGACATACTCAAAATTATGTATTAGTAAAATATAAAACAGATGAAAATTTAGAAAATACATTAAAATTAATAAAAATCTCAGATATTTCTGAATTACCAATATAAGCGGGAGATTTTGCACGGATTATCTCGCTTTTTTTCTGTGCAATTTTGCACAGATTATCTCGCTTTTTTTTCGTGCAATTTTGCACAGAAAAAAAGCGATCTCAAGTGTGCAAAAAAGAGCTCCCGGGAAAAAATCCCAGGAGCTGAAAGGTTTTAGCTTTTTGGAACCAGTGTTGTAGAAATTCGCCGATCAGAGAATTCTTTAGCAAAATGAATACCATCCTGATCGTTTTCTTTACTTTCATAACTGGTAAAGCCAATTATGTTTAATTCTGAAAAATCATCTACCACGAACACTTTGTTGATAGGGTCTTCTGTACCATCATCATTTAAGTATTTTTTATAATTATCATGTGATGCTGAGCCATGTTCTGCTTGGTTGTGCATTTCTAAACTTTTTAATTGAATTTCAATTTGAAAGCCTGGCAATACATTTGAATACATCTGAATTGTTAGTGTAAACTGTAACGACTTATAATCATTGCTTTTGGGATTTTTAATAAAATCTTTAATGAACTCAATTCTAAATGGGATTTCTAGAACATATTTGATAATTTGTTTATCAAGTTCGTTGATTCCATTACTTGAGTCAACCCAATCAATGAATTCTTTTTTCATTTTTCTATTTTTTGCTGCAACAATTCCTGAAAGAGCATCAAATATAAAATGAATGTGATCATCAGCTTCTGATTCATTACATGAATTCAAAAGGACTCCTCTGATACCGAAACGATCTCGTATATTTACAGAAGATGTCTCAGAAGATTTTCTAAGAATTTTTGCTAATTCACTTTCCAGAGACTTCCTTCTTGAATATAAATTTATGTCCAGATGCAAATTATAAGTTTCATTTAACCAAATTATGATGTACATAACTGTTATAGTTATGTATGTAGTTATGTTTGTTGATGCAAATGTATTTTCTCTGAAACGATAGCATGCACGCAAGCCATCAACAAAAGAGTAAAATTCATTAGCATCAGCACTATCAACTTCTTCATCCTTTGACAAATTATAGAGATTTTTTACGATCTCTAATATGTTGGAAGATTTCCGCAGTGCTTCTTGGTACTTCTCGTGAATAAGGTCTAATGTTTTTTGATTCATAATGTTTTTCCCTTTCTTTAAAAAATTTTATATAAGTATTATACCACAAAAGTCCAGAAAAGTATAGTAATATGACAAAAGTAATTGACATAATTGATAAAAAAATATATAATGTATTGGATAAAAGTACGGAAGGAAGATAGAAAATGAAAGAAGTAGAATTATTAGCACCAGCAGGTTCATATGAAAAAGCAAAAATAGCATTTTTATATGGGGCAGACGCAGTATATTGTGGGACATCATCATTATCATTAAGAACAAGAGCTGACATGCAAGATGATGATTTAGAAAAAACAGTAAAATATGCACATAGTATAGGAAAAAAAGTGTATGTAACATTAAATATTTTCGCATGGGACGAAAAATATGATGAAATTATAGAAATGGCAAAAAAACTTGAAGAATTAAAACCAGATGGAATTATAGCAGCAGATGGAGGAGTAATAGAAGTATTAAAACAATATGCTCCAAGTGTTGCAATAAATGTAAGTACACAAGCTAATATTGTTAGTTTGCATGATTGTAATTTCTGGCGTAAAAATGGTGCAAAAAGAATGATAATGGCAAGAGAAATGAATAAAGAACAATTAAGATATATAATGGAAAATAAACCAGAAGATATGGAAATAGAAATATTTATACATGGTGCAATATGTTTTGCATATTCTGGAAGATGCTTCTTAAGTGATTTCTTAACTTGTAGGAGTGCAAATTTAGGGGATTGTGCACAAAGTTGTAGATGGTCATATAAATTATATGCAGAAGAAAGAAACAATCCAGGTGAATTTATGCCGATTGAAACAAATGAATATGGCACAAGCATATTTTCATCAAAAGACTTATGTTTGATAAAAGAACTTCCAGAAATAATAGATATGGGAATTGATAGCTTAAAAATAGAAGGACGTTTAAAAACAGAATATTATGTAGCAAGTATTGTAAATATTTACAGAAATGCAATTGATGACTATAAAAAAGATCCAGAACATTATGATGCAGAAAAATACATGAAAGAAATTGAGAAAATAAAAACAAGAGAATTAACAACATTTTATTTTAATGACAGGAAAAATAAAGATATTCAAGAATATGATGGACATCAATATAATGAAAAATATCAATTTGGCGGAAAAGTTGTAGGATATGATGGAGAAAAAGCAATTATAGATATACGTAATAGATTACAAGTTGGAGATACTTTAGAAATATTGGTTCCAAATCAACTTGAAGCTGTTCAATTTAAAATTGATAAATTATGGGATTTTGAAACCAATGAAGAGAAGGATGTAGTTAATCCAGGAGTTAAAGATCAAAAAGTAAAAATGATGCTTCCAGTAAAATGTGAAGAAAATTGGATTATTAGGAGAAAAAAATAATGAAAAATATAAAAGACTATGATTTGCCAGCATTAAAGGAAGAATTTGTACAAATGGGAGAAAGGCCATTTAGAGCAGAGCAAGTGTTTAAATGGCTTTATGAAGTCAAAGTTACAAACTTTGATGAAATGACAAATTTGTCATTAGAACTAAGAGAAAAATTAAAACAAAATTATGAGATGCATAATTTTAAAATATTAAAAAAACAAGAATCATCAGATGGAACTAAAAAGTATTTATTTGATGTGCTAGACGGAAATGCAATAGAGACAGTATTAATGAGTTATCATCATGGATATAGTATATGTGTATCATCACAAATAGGATGCAAAATGGGATGTAAATTTTGTGCATCAACAGGAATTAATTTTATAAGAAATTTAAGTTCAGGAGAAATTGTTGAACAAATTCTTGCAGTTGAAAGAGATAATGGAATAAGAATTTCAAATGTAGTATTTATGGGAATTGGAGAGCCACTAAATAATTATAATAATGTAGTAAATGCAATTAGAATAATAAACAATCCAAAAGGAATAAATATTGGAGCAAGACATATAAGTGTTTCAACAAGTGGATTAGTACCAGGAATTTATAGACTTGCAGATGAAAATATTCAATGTACATTGTCGATTTCATTACATGCAACTAATAATGAAAAAAGAAGTAGTATGATGCCTGTAAATAATGCATTTCCAATTGAAGAATTGCTACAAGCATGTAAAGATTATATTGCAAAAACAAATAGAAGAATTTCATTTGAATATGCATTAGCAAAGGATAATAATGACAATCTAGAAGATGCTAAAGAACTAGTACATCTATTAAGAGGAATGTTGTGCCATGTAAATTTAATACCAATAAACAAAATTGAAAATGGTGCATATTCAAAAAGCTCAAACGAAAATATTATGCAATTTAGAGATTATTTAAATGACCATGGAATTGTTGCTACTATTAGACGTGAGTTAGGTTCAGATATTGATGCAGCATGTGGACAATTGAGAAGAAAAAATTTATAAAAACAATTGAAAAATAATATTTAATATGATATAACTAGAAAAAAAGATACGAGGTGAAACGATGATAATAGCTTATGCAAAGTCAGATATAGGAAAAGCTAGAGAAATGAATCAAGACGCATATTATATATCAGATTCGTCGAGTGAAATCAAATTATATTTATTAGCAGATGGCATGGGAGGATACAAAGGTGGAGAAATTGCGAGTAATTTGGCAATAAAATGTGCACAAAGTTATATTACAAACAATTTTAAAGAAACACAAAAAGATAAACAAAGTTTAATTCAACTGGTTGCAAGTAGTATGGAATATGCAAATATGGTAGTATACGAAAAATCAAAAGAAGATAAAGAACTTGAAGGAATGGGTACTACTTTAGAAGTTTGCTTAATATATAATAATAAGGCATATATTGGTCATATAGGAGATAGTAGAATATATAGAATAAGAAAAGATTTTATAAGAAAATTAACACAAGACCATAGTTATGTACAAAAATTAGTAAAAGACGGAACTATAACAAAAGAAGAAGCGGAAAAACATCCAAAGAAAAACATGTTAATGAAAGCACTTGGATGTAATGCATTTGTTGAGCCTGATGTATCAGTAAAAGGATTTCTCAGAGATGACATTTTACTCATATCATCAGATGGATTGACCAATATGGTAAAACAAGAAGATATATTCAAAATAGCAAAAGGAAACATAGAAAAAGCACCTATCAGGCTTGTAGACTTAGCAAATGAAAATGGAGGGTTAGATAACATAACAGTTGTAGTAATAAAAAACATATAACCTATAAGGAGAGATATAAAAATGGATTTAAAAGGTAGATTGTTAGGAAATAGATATGAAATTATCGAGAAAATTGGCAGTGGCGGAATGGCAACAGTATATAAAGCAAAATGCCATGTGCTAAACAGATATGTAGCAATCAAAATCTTAAGAGATGAATTTACAACAGATGATGAATTTATAAAAAGATTTGAAGTAGAAGCTCAATCAGCAGCAAGTATAACACATCCTAATATTGTTTCAGTATATGATGTAGGTGCTGATGGAAATTTATATTATATAGTAATGGAATTAATAAAAGGAAAAACATTAAAAGAAATAATTGTTGAAGAAAAAGGACCACTTCCATGGAAATGGTCAGTAAATATAGCAGGTCAAATTGCTTCTGCATTAGAAACAGCACATAAAAATCACATTATACATAGAGACATAAAACCACATAATATCATTATTACAGAAGATGGAGTGGCAAAAGTAACAGATTTCGGAATTGCAAAAGCAGTTTCAAACTCAACAATTACAGCGTTTGGAACAACAATTGGTTCAGTACATTATTTTTCACCTGAACATGCACGTGGAGGATACACGGATGAAAAATCTGATTTATATTCTTTAGGTGTTGTAATGTACGAAATGTTAACAGGAAAGGTTCCTTTTGATGCAGATACACCAGTATCAGTTGCATTAAAACATATGCAAGAAGAACCAACACCTCCAATTGAAGTGAATCCTAATATACCATCAGCTGTTAATGATATAATAATGAAGGCATTAAGAAAAGATACAAATTTGCGTTATCAAAATGCAACAGCTATGTTATTAGATTTGAAAAGAGCATTAAAAGAACCTAATGGTGATTTTGTAGATAATAATGATTATCAAAATGATTTTCCAACACAAAGAATTTCTACAATAGGAATAGAAGAAGAAAGTAGAAAACAAAATTCAGCTAATAAAAATGGAAAGAAACCAAATAAGTTTGCCGAATTTATAAAGAAACATAAGGCGCTTTCAATAATAGTTGGATTAATGTTATTATTTGTTATATCAATAGCATTAACAATCGGAATTTCAAATGCAACAAGACCTAAAGATGTGGATATTCCAAATCTTACAGGAAAAACAGTTGATGAAGCAAAAGAAATATTAAAACAAAATAAATTGAATTATATAGAAGAAGACCAAGAATATAATACAGAAGTTCCAGAAGGACAGATTATATCACAAAATCCACCTTATGTTGAAGGAAGAAAGATAAAAGAAAACACAGACATAAAGGTTGTTGTAAGCAAAGGAACAGAAACAACAACAGTGCCAAAATTGAAAGGTCTAACTAAAGATGAAGCTCAAGATGCTGCAGATGATGCAAAGATTAAATTAGATTTCCAAGAAGAAACTAGTAAGACAGTTGAAGCTGGAGTTATTATAAAACAAGAAAAATCAGAAGGCGAAAAAGTAAACGCAGGAGATACTGTTAAAGTATATATTAGTATTGGAACAGGAATAAAACAAGTGAAAGTTGTATCTGTGGTTGGGCAAGATGAAGAAACTGCTAAAAAGACATTAGAAGACCTTGGATTAGTTATAGAAAAGGTTAACTACAGCAAAGATAAGTCTCAAACTAATGGCGTAGTTTTAGAACAAAGTTTAAGTGCAAATACTACAGTTGATGAAGGAAGCAAAGTTACTTTAACTGTTAATAAATATGACGAAGATAAAGAATGTGCAGTAAATGTAAATGTATCTTCAATGACAGGATATACTAAAAAAACTGATGAAGATGGAAAAGAAATAGAACCAGAGAAGGTAACTGTTTCTGTATATGTAGACGACAAAGAGTATAATACAAAATCATCAAAAATGAATGAAGAAAAATACTCAGCTACAATAAAAGCAGCAGGAACAGTAAGTATTAAAGTAGTAGTAAAAGATTCAACAGGCAAAACATTGGCATCTGATACAAAATCAGTTAATTTAAATAATACAACTTCAGTGGATTTTAAATAAAATAGAGCCCTATACGGAGGTCGAGAACCAATGTATAGGGTATTTTTTGATATATTTGAGAAATAAATTTTATGAAAATACTACGTTAACATTCATACTGTCAAATCTTTCATCTATTTCATCAAATCTATCATCGATTTCGTCAAATTTTTCTTCAATTTTCTTAAAGTCATTTTTTAATTCTTTTAGAAGCATATCAAATCTATAATTAATAGATTTAAATTGCATATCAATATTATCGAATTTCTTATCATATTCTTCGAATTTCTTATCATGTTCTTCAAGTTTTGCAAATATAGCATCAAATTTCTTGTCATGCTCTTCAAGTTTTGCAAATATAGCATCAAATTTCTTATCATATTCGGCAAACTTCTTATCATGTTCTTTTAATTTTTGCTCGATACTATCAAGTCTTTCAACTACTTCATCAAGTTTATCAACTTTAGAAAGTTTATCTAAAATTAAATCAAACTTATCATTAACATCCATATTATCACCTCCTGTTCATTCGAAAAATTAGTGGAACCCCACTACAAAAGATAAAAATCAAATGATTAAAAAAATTTGAAAAAATACAATATAAGTATACAGCTAAATAGAGTATAAAGTCAAGAGAAAAGATTGTTTTTTTGAAAAAAATATGTTATATTTTAGAAAAAAATAAGAAAGGGATAATATGGAAGGAATAATAATTGGAAACATATCAAATACATATAAAATTGAAACAAGTGAAACAACTTATATAGCACATGCAAGGGGAAAATTTAAAAATCAAGATATAAAACCGCTTGTGGGAGATAGAGTGGAGATAGAGGTAATAGATAAAGAAAAAAGTGAGGCAATAATAGAAAAAATAAAAGCAAGAAAAAATGAGATAAAAAGGCCAAGAATAGCCAATATTGACCAAATAGTATTTATAATATCAACAAAAAATCCAAAACCAGATTTATTAATGCTAGACAAGCAACTAGCATATGCCGAAAAAATAAAAATAGAACCAATAATAATAGTTAATAAATGTGATTTAAAAGATGAATATAAAACTATAAAAGAATTATACACTAAAGTTGGATATAAAGTAATTGTAACAAGTGCAAAACAAAATATAGGCATTGATGAATTAAAACAAGAGTTACAAAATAAAACAAGCGTATTCTCAGGAAACTCAGGAGTTGGAAAATCAAGTATAATAAACGCTTTATTTAATACTGAGAAAACTCAGGAAGGAGAGATAAGTAGCAAAAATAAAAAAGGAAAAAATACCACAACAGATACCAAATTATATGAACTAGAAAAAAATACATATATTGCAGATACTCCAGGATTTTCTAGTTTTGAAATAAGCGAAATTGAAAGTACAGAATTAGATAAGTGTTTTAGAGAATTTGTGCCAGAAATTGAAAATTGTGAATTTATAGGCTGTACACATATAAAAGAAGAAAATTGTGGTATAAAAAAAGCAATTGAAAGTGAAAAAATTTCAGTAGAAAGATATGAAAGATATTGTAAAATTTACTCTGAGTTAAAAGAAAAAGAAAAGTATAAGTGGTAGTAGAATAAGTGAATATATATGAAAATATTTGTATTTATTGATAGCATTAACAAGAAAAATTTGGAAATTTGTTGAAAAGTATATACAAATAAAATACAATATGATATTATATCATTAATAAAAAGAGGTATGGAAAAAACAAGTATACAAAGGAGTATTTGAAATATGCAAAAACTTGAAAGCCTTGCGGCTGTACACACACACACACACAGGTAATTTAATAAATAAAAAAAATAAATATAACCAAGGGAAGATTGTGTCCATTTTTAAATTAAAAATGGATACAGTCTTTTTGTGCGTTATAATAAAAAGGTAAAGGAGACTAATAAAATGAAAAAGATTAAGATGATAATTTTAAGTGTTTTATTAATATTACTATTGCCAATTATTCTTATAAACAGTGTAATAATAGTGAATTCATATATAAAACCAAATGAAATACCATCATTTTTGGGATGGAAACCATTTATAGTACTGTCAGGATCAATGGAAACTCAAATAAATACAGGAGACTTAGTTGTAGTAAAAGATGCACAGAATACAGAATTAAAAAATGGAGATATTATTGCATTTAAAAATGGAGATAGTGTAATTACACACAGAATAGTTGATAAGGTTGAAGAGGACGGGAAAATAAAATACAAGACAAAAGGCGACAACAATAATGCGACAGATGATTGGTATGTATCACCAGAACAAATTGAAGGTATATATCAATTCAAAATAAGCAAACTTGGAAATATAGCAATGTTTATACAGACTCCAATTGGAATGATAACAAGTTTAGGAATACCAGTTATATTAATTATATTAGTACAGATGTCTGAAAACAAAGAAAAGCAAAAAAGAATGGAACAAGAAATAGAAAAATTAAAAAATAAAAATTAATAAGTGATTAAGGGCATAAGCCGTTAATATAAAATTATAGATTGAAAAATCTATATTAATGAATACATAAGAAGGGGGGGAAAGATATGAAAGACAATAAATTAGTAAAAATATTTTTAATATCATTATTAATTGTAATGGTAGGATTAATTTTAGTTTCAGGAACATATGCTAAATATACAACAACTTTTACTGGCTCAGATGAAGCAACTGTTGCAAAATTTAAAGTTAGTTCAAATACAACTACTGGAACATTTGATTTATTTAAAACAGCAAAAGAAGTTGATGGAACAACAGTAGATACAGATGTTGTAAATGGAAAGGTTGCACCAGGAACTGGTGGTAAATTTGATATTCAATTAACAAATGATTCAGATGTAAAAGTAAATTATGCATTAGCTTTAAAAGAAACAAATACATCAAATATTCCAATAGAATATAGTTTAGATGGAGCAACATATGTTACAGCTGAAAATTTTAAATCAGTTGCAAATGGTGATTTAGATATTGGTTCTACAAACCAAACAACAAAAACAGTAAGTGTTTATTGGAGATGGGCTTTTGAAGGAAAAGATAGTACAAATTATACAACAACACAAACAGATACAACAGATTATACTTTAGGAACAGCATCAACTGCTCCAACAGTTAAAGTAGAAGTATCAACTGTATTTACACAAGTTGATTAATTTATATGCAATAGGTGAATTTTATATTCGCCTATTGTTGTAATTAATATATTGATTAAAGTACGTTAAAAACATATTTTAATGAGTATATTAAAAGGAGAAAAAACTATGGAAAATAATATAGAAGAGTTAAAAAAACAAAGAAATAGATCTAGAATTTTTAATATTATATTAATAATAATAATTATTATATTATTACTTTTGGGGTATATAGTTGGCAGTAGAATTGGAAAAATCGGCTTGAAATCTAGAGAAACTACTACACAGCCAGAAGAAATTACACAAGAAGAAAAATCAATGCCAGAGATTGAAATTACACAAGATGATATAGATGTTACCAAAGAAACACAATTAAATATATTTAATAATGAAAAATTTAATGGAGAAAAAATAATAGACCCAGGTTCAAAAGGAAAAGTTCAAATTTGCATTAGAAATAAGTCAAATTATGATGTGAGCTATGATTTTAATTTTACTGATGAAATGCAATATCATGTAAATATGAAATATAAATTAAAACTTGATAATGTTTATATAAAAGGAAATAAAGAGGAATATAAAAAATTGGAAGATATTAAACTTAAAGAAGTGATTGTACCTAAAGATTCTGCCAATATATACACTTTAGAATGGTACTGGGAAGATGATGATAAAAACGACACAATAGTAGGAAGTCAACAGGACAAGCAATATTATAAATTAAATTTAGAAATAAATGCTAGACAGTATGTAAAATAAATTAATAAAGGAAGTGAAAAAAGATGATATATACAATTGAAAAGATTGAAGAAAATCAGAGAAAACAGAAAAAAAGAAGTAAAAAGATTAGAATAATAGTATATATTATCTTAATTCCAATATTAATTTGTAACATTATATTAATAATACAATCTGCTATACAGCCTAAAGAGACACCTGGATTGGTAGGGATAAAATCTTATGTTATTATTTCGGGAAGCATGCAACCTGAATTGAATATAGGAGACATTGTTATAGTAAAAAAAGTGGAAGATTTACAAGAAGGAGATATTATTTCATTTAGACAAGGTCAAAGTGTAATAACACATAGAATTAACAAAATAATGGATGAAAATGGAGAGATTGTATATCAAACAAAAGGTGATAACAATAATATAGAAGATAGTGGTACAATAACAGATTCAGTAATAGAAGGAAAGGTAATATACAAAATTCCTAAATTAGGAAAGATATCACTTTTTTTACAAAATAAAATAATACTTATAATAATTGTATTATTACTATATGTATATATTTCTTATAGTGGAGTAAAAGAAAAGAGAAAAAAGAAAAGAAAAATGGTAAGAGAAAAATATGAAAAAATGGAGGAAAACAAATGCAAAAAATCAAACCAATAAATATTTTGGTTTTATTATGTATTATTACTGCAATTATATTGATATCTATATCTATATCTAAATATACAAATGTTATATCAGGAGGAGATTCGGCACAAGTTGCTGTACCAATTATTAATTTAGAAGAAAATACATTAGATATAAATATAAATCCAAATGATCTAGAAAAAGAATATGTATTTAAAGTTAGTAATAAAGAAGAAGACAAAATTTCAGAAGTTGCAATGGAATACACATTAGAAATAAATAATGCTAATAATTTGCCTGTAGAGTTCGAATTATATAGTTGTAAAAGCGGAGTAACAGACAATACAAATTTATTAGATAATAATAAAACATCTAAAATTAAATTAGGATTAAATGACGAAGAACAAGAGTATCAATTAAAAATTAAATGGAATCAAGAAAGTAAAAATTATCAATATGCTAAAGTTATCGATTATGTGCAAATTGTGTTAAACAGCTCACAAATTGATTAAAAGGTGCAAGAAAGGAAGAAAAAATGAAGAAAAATAAAGTATTAATAATAGTTTTTTTGCTATCAATCATTATATTAACAACAATTATTTCGGTTACATTTTCAAAATATGCAATAGAACGAAAAGATACACATATTTTAGAATCTGATGCCTTTTATTTTAATAGTAGTTTAACACAACAAGAATATCAATTAAATGAATGGAATGGAAAAGATGTACAAAACATAAAATTTAATGTGAAAAATTATTTAGACAACATGCAGATTACAGAACAAGACATTAAATATGATATAAAAGCACAAATAACAAATGAAGATGCACAATTAATAAATTTAAAATTGAAAGATGAAAATGGTTCTATTGTTACAACTAAAGAAGAATCTGACACTGAAAACACAACTTTTACAGTATCAGGATTAACATTAAAAGCAGATACAACAGCAGAGCAAATATTAACAACTAATAATTATAGTATAAGTATTTTGCCTAAAAATAGTGAATTAGAAGAAGGCAAAATAATAAATGTAAAATTACAAATATGTTCAACAGAACCATATACAAAAGAAATAACAAGCAATATAAAATTAACAGTACATACAGTATCAAACTATGTAGGAAATATAATTGAATCAGATAATGGAGAATATATAAAATTAAATATAAAAGTTAATAATCCAGAAAAAGATTTAAATATAAAATACGATAATACAAAATTAGAATTAGATAAATCAAATTATTTATTAGATGATGTATATCCAGTATCACAAACAACAATGAATTCATTTACAATACCAAAAGCAAAACTTGAAAAAGGGAATACATATGAAATAACATTTATTAAAAAAGTTCAAGATAAAATAAAATATGGAACAGATGTAATTATAGATGAAGACACAATGGAATATACTAAAGGAATAATAACATTTACTAGCCCTATATGGAAATCAAATAAAGCAAGTGTAACTATTACAAATGGATCAACATATAGTATGCAATATAAAATAGTAGATGTAAATGATGACATAGATGAAACAGACACTACAGGTTGGGTAACTGTAAATCCAAAAAACATAACATTAAATAACTTGAAATTTGCTAATAAAATAATAGCAAGATTATATGATGGAACAAATTATACACAATATGCAAGTTGTATTATATCAGATGGAATAACTCCAACAATTACAGCAAATGCTACAAATACTACAACAAGAAAAATATCAATACAGGCAAATTCAATGGATGATGAAAGTGGTCTAACAACAGACAAGCCTTATAAATATTATATAGCACAATCATTAGATGCAATAGCAAATGCAACTGTAAACGGCTCAAATACAACAGGAACATATACATTCGAAAATTTAGATGCAAACACAACTTACTACATAAAAGTTGAAAGAGAAGATGTTGCAGGAAATAAAGGAAGTACAATAATAGTAGTAAAAACTTTAATGGTGCCATCAGCAAAAGAAAATATAGCAAGAGTAATAACTTGGAATGCTACAACTACACCAGACACAGCACAAGCCCAAATAGGATTGTCAACAGAAACAGGATTTATTATAAAATATGGAACAAATAAAGATGATAGAACAAACTGGAAAGAATATAATGGAGAAATAGCAGTAACTAATGGAGATACAATTTATATAGCATTAACAGATGGTAGAAATTATGGATTAGAAGACACACTAAAAATTGAAGACAAAACAGGACCAGATATTACAATTACAAAAACAGAAACAAAAACTAATTCAATTTCTATAAAAGTAGAAGCTTCAGATTCAGGAGCTGGAATGTCTGAAAATGTACAATATGATTATTATATAAAAGAAGAAGGAGCATCAACATATAAAGAGAAGGCAGAAAATCAAACTTCAAATACATATAAATTCACAAATTTAATTGCAAACAAAAATTATAAGATTATTGTAAAAACAAAAGATTTAATAGGAAATCAAGGAGAAGGAAGCCTTGTTACAACAACAAGCAAATTTGATTTAATTACAGGAGATATTACATTTTCTAAAGCAAGCTGGGCAGACAAAACAGCAAGTGTAGAAGTAAAAAACAATACAGAAAATCAAATGCAATATCAGATAATTCAAGATGGACAAGATATAAAAGATGATGCTTGGATAACAACTGCAGAAAAAACAGTAACAGTAAATAATTTAAAAAATAATTACACAATTATTGCTAGATTATATGATGGAACAAACTATACAAAATATGCAAGTATTCAAATTCAAGATAAAACAGCTCCAACAATCAGTGTAGCACAAGAACCATCTGATTGGACAAAAGGAGCAGTAAAATTAACAATAACTGCAACAGATACAGAAAGTGGATTGCAAGCAGATGCATATAGTTTTGATGGAGGAGCAACTTGGCAAGCAGAAACAAATAAAACATACACAGAAAATACAGCTGGAATTGTTATAAAAGTAAAAGATATAGCAGGAAATATAGCAACATATGACACAATAAATATTACTAATATAGATAAAATTGGGCCAGAATTTGAAATTAATACAAAATCAACATCTAGTACAATAACAGTAAATGTAAATAATACAATAGACTCTGGTGTTGGGTTAGAAGACTTGATAACATTCCATTATTATATAGCAACAAGTGAAGCTGGACTTGCATCTGCAGAAGAAGCAACAGATACAACAGCAAATAAAACATCAAGCAAAGTATATACAGGTCTAACACAAGGAATTACATATTATATAAAAGTAGAAGTTGCAGATAAATTAGGAAATACAACAAGCAAAATTGTAACAGTAGAAACAGGAAGTATTGCAACAGATTTTACAATATCAGATCCAACATGGTTAGATAAAAAAGCAAGTTTAAAAATCACTAACAATTCTGAATATAAATTACAATATCAAATTGTAACAAATTTAACAGAATCACCAAAAGCTGATGGATGGACAACAGTAGAATCAGCAGATAGCAAAGAAGTAAGATGTTCAGACTTATTAAATAATTATGTAGTTTATGCAAGATTAACAGATGGAACAAATAATAGTGCAACATTACAAAAACAAATAAAAGATGTAACAGCACCAACATTAGAGGTATCAGGTAATCCGACAGAATGGACAAAAGAAGATGTAATAATATCAATAACTGCAACAGATACAGAAAGTGGATTACCAGAAGAAGCATATAGTTTTGACGGTGGAACAACATGGCAAACAGAGCCAACCAAAACATATACTCAAAATACAACAGGAATAATAATAAAAGTAAGAGATATAGCAGGAAATGTAGAAACAAAAACAATAGATATTACAAAAATAGATAAAAATGGACCACAAGTAGAAATACAGGAACAAGCTAAAGACATAAATTCTATAACAATAAGTGTAACTGCAACAGATGATGGAATAGGAATGCCAGATGAAATAAAATATAAATATAGTTATAGAAAAGAAGGAGATAGTAACTATACTACTTATAAAGAAACAACAGAAAATACTTGTAAATTTGAAAAATTACTTTCAAATAAAAAATATTATTTAAAAGTAGAAACACAAGATAAATTAGGAAACAGCACAGAAAAAGAGATAGAAGTTACAACAGGTGAATTTTTATATACTACAGGTCAAATAGAGTTTAATAATATTATTTGGAGAAGTTCTATTGCAAGAATAACAGCAAATAATAAAAGTACAGATTATGATATAGAATATCAAATAAAAACAGATAGCACTCAAAATCCAGATACGTCAGATAGCAGTAAATGGACAAAAACAACAGAAAAAACAATTAATATTGAAAAACTAGAAGATGGAAATGTGGTTTATGCAAGACTAACAGATGGAATAAATTCAACAACAGGTTATGCATCAATAACAATAAATAATTCAGCAGTAAAAGAATATACAGAAACAGAATTTGCAAAGATTACAAGATCAAATTATGAGGTTTTGGGTGTATCTGCAACAAGTAACAAAATTGAAGTACAAATAAATAAAAATGCTGAAGGAGCTTTATATAATTATTACTATAAAACAATAAATGATACAAGCTATAAACTAATTACAACAAATACATATTATGATGATAAAGCAACTATAATGGGATTAACTTCAAATCAAGTATATAAAATTAAAGTATTAGTAACTGATGATAAAGGAAATGTAACTAGATGCCAAAATACAGCAACAATTATAACATCTGAACAAGCAAATGTAGATACAACATATACAGAAAATAAGACATATATTGACAATAGTAGTACATTACAAGCCAGAGTTCAGGGAAAAAATGGATATGGAGATACAGCACAAAAAGAAAGTATAAATGCTGGTTATACAATAAGTTTACCACAAGGATTTAAAGTTTCTGAAACAACAGGAGAAAATTTACAAAGTCAAGGAACTGTATTAAAAGATGGAGACAATAATGAATATGTATGGATTCCAGTAAATGATGCAATACATGATGGAAACACTTCAATTCCAACAAACACAACAACTGCACAAAATAATAATTATAAACCAATGGCAATTGCTCAAAGTTCAAACAAAGGATATTATGAAGGTCTTGTATATGACTTTAATGGAACATTATCATATAGAAGAACAAATAATACTGGAGTTGGAAATTCATCATATCGTGAACCAAGTTTGGTAACTGGAAATTCAGATGGATATACTTGGAATGTAGATAATGTAACAGGAATTGTAAATGATGCAGATAGTAAATATTATAAGACAATTTTAGGATTTAGTTCTGCATCAGAATTTGGAGAATATATTGCAAATAATTACAATAACATGATACTTTCAGTAGATTCTTTTGGTGGATTTTATGTAAGTAGATATGAAACTACTCAAACAAAAGATTCAAGTGGAAATGTAATTATAGGTTCTAAGAAAAATGGGACAGTATTTTCTGGATACAATTGGTATAATATGTATTTGTATCAAGATAGTAGAAAATATGCAAGTAATCCATATTCATCAAGTAAGAGTGTAGTTTCAAGTATGATATGGGGAAGTCAATATGATGCTGTTCTAAATTATCTGTTAACAGGCTCTGATGCAAGTAAAGTTACAACACAAATAGGCTCACAAAAAAATATATTAAGTGATACTGCACAAGATTCAGCAGATATTATAAATAATATATATGATTTAGGTTCAAATGCAAATGAATGGACACAAGAAGCGGAAGGAACAAGATCTAGAGTGTATCGTGGTGGAGGATATGATAAAACTAAAAAAGGAACTCCAGCGACAAGAACAACTGTAACTGCAACAGATTCTGGGCCAATATTTGGTTCAAGATTACAATTATATGTTAGAAGTACAAGTGATAAAACAGGACCAATAGCATCAATAATAAGTACAAGTTCTACAACAAATACAATTACAGTAAAAGCAACAGCACAAGATAAAGAAACAGGTGTAAGTAAGTATACATATTATATAAAAGAAAGTTCAGATCCTTCAGATACAACTACATGGACAAAAATTTCAGAAAGTTCTACAGGAAATTATACATATGCAAAACTAAAACAAAATACAACGTATAGTATAAAAGTAACTGCAACAGACGGTGCAGAAAATGAAGGTGATGGAGCAGTTACAACAGTGTTAACTAAAGAATTGGGAAATATTACAAAAGATAATATATCTTTAAAAAATAAATATGGTCAAAGTGGAGAAGGTACTGTTTTATTAGAACAAAAAGATACTACATATTCAAATCAAGGATATCAAGTGGTTTCAAGTGGTTCTACAATAACAGAAAACTGGACAACAGGTGAAACGATAAAAGGATTATCAAATGGTCAGATAATTTATGCATGTTTGTTTGATGGTATAAATAGATCTACAGATTATTTTGAGTTTAAAGTTACAGGGTTAGAAGGATTTGAATATTATACAGATAGTAATGGGAATTCTTCAAAAGAAAAAACAGTAACTTATACAGATAGTGAAGGAAATACTGCAACAATACCTGCTGGATTTAAAGTAGGAACAGGTGATTCAACAAGTAAAGTAAATGAAGGGCTTGTTGTTCAAGACGAAAATGGAAATGAATTTGTTTGGGTTCCTGTGCCGGTTGCAGTAGAAACAACAAATAATAAAACATCAACAGAAAAAGCTATTGCAAGAAAGCAATCATCAAATACAAAATATTATGAAGGTATTCTATATGATTTTAATGGAACAACATCAACTAAACAAAGAAGTTCGACTGCTCTAAATGATGGTTCAATGAGAGAGCCTAGTTTAGTAACAGGAAGTAGTGATTATACTTGGAATATCGACATTGGTAAAGCTAATGGAGTAACATATGATACTGTATTTTATACCAATTTTCAAATAGGAAGTGCAACTGGATTTGGTTCATATACAGAATTTGGACAATATATGAATGAACAATATACTAATATGGTAAAAAGCGTAGATAAATTTAAAGGTTTTTATATAGGAAGATATGAAACTAGTACATCCAATGATAATTTGGCAAATACAGCAGTTGTTCAATCACAAAAAAATAAAGCTGTACTATATAATAGAACTTGGTATCAAAGTTATTATTATCAAGATAGTAATATAAATGCATACAATCCTTATCATAATAGTAAAAGTGTAGTAAGTAGTATGATATGGGGAAGTCAATGGGATGCAACGCTAAATTGGATGCTAAAAGATAACAATACTAAGAACTTTGTTACAAGCATTGTAGGAAATAGAACAGGTACAAGAGCAAATTCTGGTCAATATTCAGATGATTTAGCTAAAAATATATTTGATTTATCTGCAAATGTTGTAGAATGGGCGCAAGAAGCTCATGGAACAACTTATAGAACCTATAGAGGAGGATCATTCTTAAAAACTACAGATAAATATGGTATTTATGGTGCTAATGCAAGAATAAATTCTTGGAGACCACCAACATCAACATCAATATATACTAATCCAACAAATACCGGAGGAGATACTACTACAAATGCTAATGGAAGCAGATTAGCATTATATATTACTAACACAGAAGATATTACTGCACCAATAATAGATACTACAGCAACAAATAATACACTAACAACAGAAACAAATAATATAACAATAAAAACGCAAGCGACAGATGCAGAATCTGGAATAAAAAAATATAAATATACCATAAGTTATAAAGATTTTTCAGCTTCAGATTTTTCAGATAAATATATTGTAAAATCAGTAGAAAGTTATGGTTGGACATATCAATTTACAGGATTAAATCAGAATACACCATATTATATAAAAGTAGAAGTTACAAATAATGCAGGACTAACAAGTACATATTATTCAAATGTTATTCAAACTAAAGTATTAAATTTAACAGAAGATCCATCAAAATTAGAGAAGGCATATGGAAAAACAGGAAATGGAACGGTATACTTAACATTAGCAACTGAATATAGAGAAAGCAATTATCGTATACAATATCAAATTGTAAAATCGGGAAGTACACCAACAGATAATGGATGGAAAGAAGGTGCAAAGGTAAATAAAAATGCACAAACATTTACAGATGGTTGTATAGTAAAAGGACTATCAGTTGGAGATAGAGTTTATACAAGAATAACAGATGGAAACAATAATTCTTCAAACTTTAAAACAACAGAGATTTCTGAACTTGAAACGTATTCTGAAATCCAAACTGAAAATCGTTACTATCCAAGTAAAGAAAAACCACAAGCAGTAATACCAGCAGGATTTAAATATGGTACATCTTCATTAAATAATACAATAAAAAATGGATTGATTATAGAAGATGAATCAGGAAATCAATATGTTTGGATACCTGTAAAAAATGCAATATATGATGGTGTAACTACAGTTGCACTAAATAATAATAGTTCAACATATAAACCGATGGCTAGAACACAATCTGGTTATGCAAAAGGAAATACATCAACATATTATGAAGGGATGTTTTACAATTATAGTGGCATTAAGTCATATGTTATGAATAATAATTTGGCTTACAAAGTAGGAACTACAGGGTATAGAGAGCCAAGTTTAGTAACAGGAAGTGATAAAAATTTATCTTGGCAATATACATCTGGAACTGAATATGATGCTGCAAATTATAATAAATTGAGTTCAATAAAAGATGATGAAATTACAATAAGTTCACCGGCTACTTTAGGACAATACATAAATAAAAAATTCACAGAAATGGTAGAAAGTGTAGATAAATATGGTGGATTTTATGTGGGAAGATATGAAACAAGCAGATGGAATTCTGAAGCAACAACAAATAAAGAAAATTCGGGAGATATAATAAAATCAGTTGCAGGAGCAATAACTATGGCAAGTACAAACTGGTATGATATGTATTTAAGGTCAAGCAGTGGATATTCAAATAATCCATATTATAATAGTAAAAGTGTAAATTGTGCGATGATATGGGGATGTCAATATGATGCTACATTAAATTACATATTAGAAGGTTCAGATAATACTAAAGTTACGCAAAGAACAGGAAACCATTCAGGCAAAAGGTCTATTACAGGAGAATATCCGAATGATATCATGAATAACATATTCGACCTAAGCTCGAATGTTAGGGAGTGGACACAAGAGGCGAACTCTTCTAGGTACCGTACTTTTCGTGGTGGCAATTACTATACGGATGATACTAATACCGCAGTCTATCGCTACTACTACTACTACCCTACTGTCACCTACAGCGATATAGGTTCGCGTCTCACACTTTATTTGAAGTAGCTCTGGCCACTAATTGTGATACAAGTGAACGAGGCTAGCAAAAGGGTTAAGGTGAAAACTAGAACAAAATTGTACAGGGGGCGTAAGCCCCGGAAGATAAAATTTTGAAAGGAACAAAAGAAAAAAATGAGTAAATTACAAAAATCATATATCAACTTAAAATCTAAAGATGCAGATAAAATTTATCTATTTAAAAGTGGTATGTTTTATCTTGCATTAGCAGATGATTGTGAAAAATTATCATCTGTATTTGGCTTTAAAAAAACAAAACTAAATGAAGAAATAGAAAAGTGTGGTTTTCCAATTTCAAGATTGGAATTTTATGTAGGACAACTTGAAAAAAAGAAAATTCCATTTCAAATAATAGATGATGATTATTCAAAAATAGAAAATTATTCTGATTATATGAATAATTCAAAACTAAAGAAAATTATAAGCGAAATAAAAGACATAGATTTAGATAATATCACATTTAAACAAGCATATGAATTTTTAGAAAATGCAAAAATGGAGATTGGAAAAATCTATGAGTAGTGAAAATGAGTTAAAATTAATTCCTATATATGAAAATTATATGGAATATATGATCCAAACTTTAATTAAACTTCCAAGAACAGAAAAATTTAGCATAGGAACAGATTTTAAACAAATAATGTATTCAACTTTAGAGGATATAATGTATATTTCTAAATTACCTAAATTCCAAAGGTTAGGATATTTAAACAAAATAGATGCTAAATTAAATACACAGAGAATTCTATTAAGAATAATGAAAAAATTTGCTTGGATAGATATCAAAAAATTTAATACAGCAATGGGACATATTTATGAAATTGGTAAAATATTAGGAGGACTAATTAAATATTATGCCAAAAACAATACGTAATCAATTTGATAAATATTTAACTTATGAAAAACTTTTAGAGGCACATAAAAAAGCAAGAAGAGGTAAAAATCGAAAGCCAGAATTAATCAAATTTAATTTAAAGCAAGAAGAATATATAATGTGGTTATATATGCAATTAAAAAATGGAACATATAAACATGGAGGCTATATAGAGTTTTATGTAACAGAGCCCAAATTAAGAAAAATTGAAAAATCACGTTATATTGATAGAATTGTACATACCTGGTTAGCTGAGAATTTCTTATTAAAATATTTTGTAACACAGTTTATTCCAACATCATTTGCATGTATTAAAGGAAAAGGAATGCACAGAGCGGCATTTTGTGTACAAAAATATATGAAAAAAGCAAAACAAAGATGGGAAAATTATTATATCATAAAAACAGATGTAGCAAAATATTTTAATAGTATAGACAAAAAGATTTTACTAGAAATTTTAGAAAGAAAAATAAAAGATCCAAAGCTAATTTGGCTAATAAAAGAAATCTTATATGCACAGAAAAGAGCAAAGGGTATAGAAATTGGAAATTATACAAGTCAAATATTTGCTAATATATATTTGAACGAAGTTGATCAATATGTAAAACATGAATTGAAAGTAAAATATTATGTGCGTTATTTAGATGATAGTATTTTAATAGTACAAACTAAAGAAGAAGCCAAAAAAGTGTTACAGCTTGTTCGTAAGTTTCTAAAAGAAAAATTAGAGTTAGAATTAAACAATAAAACTCAAATTTTTAAAGGAAAACAAGGAGTAAATTTTTGTGGATATAAAATAAATGAATATAGATTAAAGTTAAGGGATAGAGGAAAAAGAAAATTAAAATTAAAAATAAAGAAATTAAAACAAAAAGTAAAGACTGGAGAAATTACTAGTCATGAGGCCAAAAGATACTTGGCTGGACATATAGGATATATAAAATGGGCAGATATCTATAATTTGTCAAATAAATTATTCTATATTGAAGATGCTTTTAACGTTAAAAATATAGATTAGGGATAAATCGAAAGAGGCGAACTCTTCTAGGTACCGTACTAATCGTGGTGGCAATTACAATACGGATGATACTAATACCGCAGTCAATCGCAACAACAACAACCCTACTAACACCAACAACAATATAGGTTCGCGTCTCACACTCTAATACTATTTCAGATTGTGTATTTTACGGAATGCATACAGCAAAGTATTAGTAATAAAGAGATTTATTCCTTCCTTTTCTAAAAAGGTAAAAATGAAACAGTATAATATATGTTAGTAATTTTGATGAATATATATGTTATACAAAAAGGATAATTATGAATGAATGTTTTTTATTAGGAACTATAATTAATAAGGTTAATTTTCGTTTTGCAATTGGAGGTAAACATGATTCGATTATAGAATTTAAATTGCAATTAGAAAATGGTGATATAATTGTAGCTAAAGCTTATGATAAGATAGCAGATTACTGTTATCAGAATATAACTAAAAACAAATTAGTTATGATTAGAGGAAAATTAGAAAGTGATTTTAAAATAGATATATCAGAAATTTATTTTTTAAAATAAAGGAGTGAAATAACTTGGCAAGTAAACATGCAAAAAGAAAAAATGAATTAAAAGTTATTGTTGCATTTATAGTGGTTTTTATTATAGTTATAATAGCAATTATAATAAATGTTAATAAAAAAGAAAAACAACAAACCTTAACAGAAGATGAATCATATGTTCAAGAAATGGATGATGGAATAAGTATAAATAAAAGTATTAAATTGAATGAGGCAAAACTTGTAAATGGATTGCTAATTTCTAATATTCAGCTTACAGAAAAGGATGGTATGACAACACTTTTAGCTGATGTTACAAATAAAACAGAACAAAAAACAGAGTTTAAAAAGTTAAAGATAGTTTTACTTGATGAAAGTGGTAATGAAATTGCTACAATGACAGCTTTTATTAATGCAATTAATGCTGGAGAGACTACACAATTGAATGCTTCAACGACTTCTAATTATATTAAGGCTTATGATTTTAAGGTGGTAGAGGAGTAGATAAAAAATAATTACAATTGTGATTTGTGTCAAATTTCATTTAAAACGCGGTTACATCTTTTTTAGAAAGGAATGAAATCAAAAATGTTAAAAAAACAAAGATTTAAATTTTTAATTATATTATTTGTTATTACATTAGTAATTGTGGCAATAAAAGGATTAGTACCAAAATCAAAAGCTGAAGAAACTACTGAAATACAGGTGACTTATAATTCAGGAAAAGGGACTGGCAAAAGTGTTGTAACTACTCAAAAAATTGCCAATAATACAAATAGAAAAATTGTATTAAGTAAAAATGAAATGAATTTTGATGGTGGAACAACAGAAATAGATGGACATTCATATAAAATGGTATTAACTGGCTGGCAAATAACAGAATTGACGCAAAACGGAAAAAAAGTAACAGAAAATCTTAATACAATATATGCACAAAATGGTTTGTATAATGTTCCTAAAGGTGTAACTGCAATAGAGGTAACAGCAATTTATGGAAAAGCTATTTATGTAAGAAGTCCATATGATAAAATGTATTATGATGAGTATCATATTTTTAATAATGGAGAGAATGCAAGTGCAGAAAATGGACAAGTAGAGCAAAGCTCAGATGAAAATTATGGTACAAGCATCGAAGATGCTGTAGCAACATTAAAAAGAGCATATGAATTAATAGAAGAAAATGCTAATAATACAGTTTATGATAATGTATTTGTATTATGTGGAGATTTATACGAAATAAATTATAATGCAGAAGGAGCAGAATTTGCAGTAGATAATGAAGGTACATATAAAAACTATTCTTCTGATTATTTGGGGTATCAAACAGGAAGCAATAAACCAGTAACAATAACTAGTAGTGATGATAAAAAATATACTTTATATTTAGGTGCCAAAGACGAAGAAATTGAAATATATTCTTCATTAAGATTTGATAACATAAATATAAAATATTTGCCAGAAGATAATATTACTGATATTCACGGAACTGATGTTACAACGAAAACATATTTGAATTTAGCAGATTTAAGTTTTTTCTCTACAGGTTCTTTTGAAGCTACAGAGAATGTTGGAACAGAAGAAGAGATGAATGTATTATATGGAAACTTATCTAGTGTAATATTAAATTCTGGAACTTGGAATCCAATAGTTGCAAGAGATTCTACAATTATATCAGAACTAGCAAAAAATAATTATTTACAAATAGGCGGAAATGCTACTATTTCTAAATTGCAAATAGGTTTTAAAAATTCTTCTGATACAGATACAATTGTAAATCCTCCAATTGTAAAAATAACTGGAGGTAATATTAAAGAATTGATAGGAACAAAAGATGCAAATTTGATGTTTATCAATTTTGAAGATACAAATGAAGGAATCAACTATAAAACAGCAGGCAAAATTCAAAAATGGAAAAATGTGTTTTTAGAAAATAGTTATGTAATTATAGATAATGGACTTAAAGATGTTGAGAATATGTCAGTTCCAGAAGAAAGTGGTTTAAAGCTTTCTAATAATGAGGAAATTACAGGAAATTTCAATGGTGGTGGAGAACTATATTTAGATAGTAATATTTGTTTTACAATTGGTGGTGATATTACAGGAACTACTAAATTGATTTTAACACCAAGTATTGTTAATGGTAAAAATGTTATAGTAGGAGGAATTAATCATCCATATATAAAAGTAAAAGGTGCTTCAACTGCTAGAGCTCAAAGTCAATCAAGTGATGAAATTGTTAGTGGTGAAAGTAAATATACAATATTATCACAAAAAAGTGATTACTCTTATTACTATATTGAACAGGATGTTGAAATTTCAAATTTTGTAGAAATCAAATCAACAAATATTAATGACAAAATATATACTGGTTCAATTGGCGATAATATTGGAAGTTCAGCAGAAGATATTAGTATATTAGAAATAGGAAGCTATACTCAAGATGTAGAATTAAATTATGAGTTTTATAAAAATTCAACTAATCCAAATAAATATGCTAATATAAGTAGGCAATTTGTATTAAAGACTGATAAACAAACAGCTACAACAATTCCAAGTGGAACAGAAATATTAATGATTTATAATGGTAAAAATTATAATTATGTTGTAAATACAGATACTGATAGTGTAAATTTATCTTTATTCAAAGATGAGGATGGAAATACATTTAAACAGATTTCGAATTTACAATCTGCAGATGGAGTAACAAAAGAAGTTAATGGTGTTACAGGTGATACATTATATAATTATAGTGAAAGCTTCAGATTTATTGTAAGTTTTGCAAATATTATAAATAATAATGCATCTATTAAGGCAGGAAGTTATTACTCAATGATTAATATTTTGGATAGTGAAAGTTGGATTGATTCTGAACAGATAGAAAATACTAATAAAATTAATATTTCACAAGTAGTGTTTAAACCTAGCAGTATAAATACTGAATTGGAAAAATATGAACCAAATGGAGTTGTTACAATAAAATCAGCAGGAACTGTTCAAACATTTAATGGAGAAGGAAAACAATTATATGGAAATATAAAAATATATAATGCAGAAGGTAAGCAAGTGGATATTCCGATTGGTAGTGGAATTACTTTGAATGGTAATACTTGTACAATTGTAAATGGAACAACACAATGCAAGTTTTTAGATAATTGCACAGATAGTGGGACAAGTTATAATTTTGATTTCCAAATGGATATGAAAAATGTTTTAGAACAAAATCAATTGTTAGCAGGAAACTATAAAATTAAATTTGCATATGCTTTTGCACAAAATGATTTATTAAATGGAAACATTGCAGGTTGGATAGATGTTCCATTAACTATTATTGATTATTCAGATAATTATGGCCTAGATGTTAGTATTGATAATAGCGAAAATTTAGCTGAAGATAAACTTCAATTAATTACAAAAGGTAAAGAGGAAGTTAGAATAATTAATACTAATTGCTCTGGACAACTAGAGGACCCTTTTATTAAAGTATCTGTTGTAGAAAAGACAAGTGATTTTGATTATTCTGCTACGGAAAATTCTAAAAAGATTACTGTAAATGATAACGGTGATGGCAGTTATAAAGTTGCTTTTTCTGATTCTCTTGATGTTGGTACTTATAGAGTCATATTTGAGCTTTTTGATAAGTATGGTAATAAGATGTCTGAGAATTTTGCTAATTTTATTGTGGTGGATAAACCTAATATATAAATTATACCCTATACAAGGTTGTGAACCAAAGTATAGGGTTTTTTGAATAATATTTTAGCTGTGAATTGTAACTATTTAGTAACATAGAATTAAAAAAATAAAATATAAAGGCTTGATATTTCAAAGAACTAATAGTAAAATATAAATGGAAAAAGGAGGAAAAAAGATGGTAGAAGTATCAACATCAATCCTAACAATGGAAAAAGGAAAAGAAGCTGAAACACTTTTAGCATTAGAAAAATCTAAAACAGATTATTTTCATATAGATGTTATGGATGGAAATTTTGTAGAAAAAGACACATACCATGACATGGTAGAATATAGTGCTTATATAAGAAGAATATCAAACTTACCAATGGATGTACATTTAATGGTAAAAGATATAGAAACAGCTATAGAAGTATTTTCAGCGGTAGAACCTAATATTATAACATTTCATTTAGAAGCTTGCAAAGATAAAGAAGATGTTATGAAAAATATTCAATTAATAAAAGAAAAAGGCTCAAGAGTAGGAATTGCAATAAAGCCAGAAACACCAATAGAACAGGTATATGAGTATTTACCATATATTCATACATGTTTAGTAATGACAGTAGAACCAGGCAAAGGGGGTCAAACTTTAATTACAGATATGATTGCAAAAATTTCAGAGTTGAAATTATATACAGAAAGAAAAAATATTGATATTGACATAGAAGCAGATGGTGGCATAAATTTAAAAACAGCAACAAGAGTAAAAAGAGCAGGAGCGAATGTTCTAGTTGCAGGAACAGCAATATTAATGGCATCTGATTACAAAGTCATTATTGATGAATTAAAGGAGGAAGAATAATATGCTAAATTTAAAACTTAACTTAAAAAATACTGGAATAGACCAAAAAGCTATCATGAAATACAAAGAAAAGGTTGAACAAATTCATCATGAATTACATAAAAGAGCAAATGCTCAAAATGACTTTGTTGGTTGGCTAGAACTGCCAACCAATTATGATAAAGAAGAATTTAAAAGAATAAAAAGTGCAGCAGCACGAATTCAAGAAGATTCAGAGGTACTTGTTGTAATAGGAATAGGTGGCTCATACTTAGGAGCTAGAGCAGTAATAGAAAGCTTAACAAATACATTTGATAATTTATTACCAGAATCAAAAAGAAAACATCCACAAATATTTTATGTTGGAAATAACTTAAGCCCTAATTATATAAATGATTTGATTGAAACATTAGGAACAAAAGATTTTTCTGTTAATGTAATATCAAAATCAGGAACAACAACAGAACCAGCAATTGCATTCAGAATTTTTAGAGAAATGCTAGAAAACAGATATGGAATTGAAGAAGCAAGAGGTAGAATCTATGTTACAACAGATAAAGAAAAAGGAGCCTTAAAAACACTTGCAAATTCAGAAGGATATGAAACGTTTGTTATTCCAGATAATGTTGGTGGAAGATATTCAGTACTAACAGCAGTTGGATTATTGCCAATAGCTGTTGCAGGAATTGATATTGACAAAATAATGGAAGGGGCTAGAACTGCACAAGAAAAATATGAAGATTCAAATTTAAAATATAATGCATGTTACCAATATGCAGTTGTAAGAAATATTTTATATAAATTATATAAAAATACAGAAATTTTAGTTAATTATGAGCCTAAAATGCATTATTTTACAGAGTGGTGGAAGCAATTATTTGGTGAAAGTGAAGGAAAAGACCAATTAGGAATATTTCCAGCAGGTGTGGATTTTACAACAGATTTACATTCAATGGGACAATATATTCAAGAAGGAAGAAGAAATCTATTCGAGACAGTAATTAGAATCGAAAAAGCTAATTCAGATATAACAATTCAAGAAGAGGAAGACAATTTAGATGGATTAAATTATTTGGCAGGCAAAGGATTAGACTATGTAAATAAAAAAGCAATGGAAGGAACAATAGAGGCACATGTTTCAGGAGATGTACCAAATGTAGTAATTGAACTACCAAAATTAACAGAAGAAACAATAGGACATTTAATCTTTTTCTTTGAAAAGTCATGCGCAATGTCTGGAATGATATTAGGGGTTAATCCTTTCAACCAACCTGGTGTAGAAAAATATAAAAAGAATATGTTTAGATTATTAGAAAAGCCAGGTTATTAATAAAATTTGATTAAGATAAGGAAGAAGTGACATTATAATGATAGTAGAAAATAAATACAGAATAAAATTATCAGATATAAATAGGGAAAATAAAGCGACTAATAAGGCTATATTAAGTTATTTAGAAGATGTTGGAGGCAAGCATTCTGATTTTGCAGGTTATGGAATAATGGATATTCCACAAACACATTTAAGTTGGATATTAATTGAGTGGAAATTACAAGTTATAAGAAGACCTAATTATGCAGAAAATATAAAAGTAACAACTTGGTCTAAAGATGCTGTTAAATGTTATGCTTATCGTGATTTTAAAGTTTATGATGAACAAGGAAATATAATTATTTTAGCTGCTTCAAAGTGGGTATTGGTTGATACTATCAAAGGAAAGATAGTTAGAATTGAAAATGATATACTTGAAAAATACAAACCTGAGTTAGATGTATCTGCTTTTGATAAAGAAGTTGATGATTTTCCTAAAATGCATGAGCCAACAGAATATCAATATGAAACAGAATATAAAGTTAGAAAAGCAGATATTGATGTTAATAATCACATGCATAATTTGAACTATGTAGATTTAGCTAATGAGGCTTTGCCAGAAGATGTGTATAAAAAAGCTCAATTAAATAATCTTAGAATTACATATAAAAAAGAAATAAAATTAGGAGAGACTGTTAAGTGCAAATACAGTTTTGTTGATGGAAAGCATTTCGTAGTAGTAAAAAGTCAAGATGATAAGTCAATTCATGCATTAATAGAATTAAGTGAATAATAGAATTTTTTTAAGAAGCCTTGGAATATAAGTTTTGGGTTCATTCGAAACTTATACTTTCAAGGCTTTATTGAACCGAGATTTTTTAAAATTTTAAGTAATGTATATCCACTTAAACTGAAATCTATAATTTCACTAATAAAAATAGAAATTATATATCCACTAAAGCCAAGAATAGGAACTAAAAAATATATAAAAGCAATACTTACAAGACAATCAAAAATATTAATTCCCATAACATTAACTTGAGCATCTAATCCTTTTAAAATACTATCAATAACAATATCCAAATACATTATAATAACTAAAGGAGAAAGAATTCGAAGATATTTTGCAATTTCAGCTCTATGATAAATCCAGTTGCTTAATTGATTTGAAAAAACAAAAATCAAAATGGATATGATTATAGAAAACATAAAAGTACCAATTAAAATAATTGCTGAAATTACTTTTATTTTTGAATATTTTTCTTGAGTATAGCATCTAGAAAATTCAGGCACAAGTAAAGTACTAAAACTAATAACTAAACTTACAGGAAACATTATAATTGGCATTGCCATACCATTAACAATTCCATAAGCTATCAATGAATTTGAAGAATTCATTCCACTTTTTTGCAAACTATAAGGAATAATCAATTGTTTTACAGTTGACAAGCCTGAGCGCAAATAAGATGTAAGAGCAACTGGAATTGTAATACGCAAAATACGTTTGTTATAACTATCAAGGTCTTTATATCTAGATTCAACAAGAGTACCACGTTTATCTCTTACATACAAATAATATAAATGTAAAAAAGAAGTTACCTCAGAAATTACATCAGCTAAAATTAAAGAAAAACAAGCATAATCAATTCTATCAGGCATGAAAGACTTCAAAAAAATGGCTGTACAAAAAATTTTAACAAATTCTTCACCAAACTTTGCGACAGCATTTTTATAAACACGTCTTACAGCAATAAAATATCCATTTACAGCCGAAGACATTGATATAAAAGGAAGAGCAAGGCATATTAAATAAATTACATTTTTACTAATTCTACTATGCAAACAACGAGAAGTTATAAAATCAGCTAAAAGAAAAAATATTAAACTAGCTCCAATTCCAAAAATAATGCTAAAAAGCAAACATCTTTTAGCAATATTTTTTGCTCCTAATTCATTATTACAAGCCAATTCTTCAGAAACTACTCGAGTTGTTGAAATATTTATACCTGCAGAAGCCAAAGTAATTCCAAACATATAAACGGACATCACAAGTGAAAATACTCCGACAGCTTCTTCTCCAATAGTATTTGAGATAAATATGCTGAAAAACATATTTATAATTTGAAGAATAATGGAACTTAACAATAAAATAATTGTATTAAAAAAAAGAATCTTTATAGTTCTCAAAATTTCCTCCTGCACATTTGAGATCGCTTTTTTTCTGTGCAAAATTGCACGGATTATCTCGCTTTTTTTTCGTGCAAAACGGAATGAAAAAAAGAAATCTCAAGGGTTCTTTTAAATATATAAAGTTATTGAAAATTTAGAACAAATTTGATATACTTTTAATAAAGTTAAAACAGAAAGGTAAATACGATATGGAGAATAAATTAGAACACTCAAATTTAATTAGCCCAGAAGTTGAGGGAATGCAAGAAGAAAGAATGGAGAAATCTTTAAGACCTCAAACATTAGATGAATATATTGGTCAAACAAAGGTTAAAGAGAATATGAGAATATATATAGAAGCGGCTAAAAAAAGAGGAGAACCTCTTGACCACTGCTTATTTTATGGACCACCAGGGCTTGGAAAAACTACAATTGCAAATATAATTGCTAATGAGATGAAGTCAAATATCAAGATAACTTCTGGACCAGCTATTGAAAAGCCTGGTGATTTAGCAGCCATTTTGACTACTTTATCAGAATATGATGTATTATTTATTGATGAGATACATAGATTGAGCAAAAATGTGGAGGAAATCTTATATCCTGCATTAGAAGATTATACTTTAGACATTGTTATAGGAACAGGAGCTAGTGCGAAGTCTATTAGAATTGACTTGCCTAAGTTTACTTTAATAGGAGCTACAACTAAAGCTGGTTCATTAACTACACCATTGCGAGATAGATTTGGAATTATACATAAATTAGAACTATATGAACCAGAAGATTTGCAGATAATTGTAAAAAGATCTGCTAAGATATTAGATGTAAAAATTGATGATGAGTCAGCTATGGAAATTGCAAGAAGATCTAGAGGCACTCCAAGAATAGCTAATAGGTTGTTAAAAAGAGTTAGAGATTATGCGGCTGTTTTAGGAAATGGAGATATCAATCTAAAAATAGCAAAACATGCGTTGAATCAATTAGAAATTGATGAACTAGGTTTGGATGATGTGGATAGAAGAATACTAGAAGTTATGATAAATCAGTATAATGGTAGGCCTGTTGGAATTGAGACTATTGCAGTTTCATTAGGAGAAGAGATTGACACAATAGAAGATGTATATGAACCATACCTAATACAAATAGGATTTTTGACTAGAACACCTAGAGGTAGAATGGTAATGCCGCCAGCGTATGAGCACTTAGGCTATGATTACCAGACTAAAATTATTTGAAATGCACGGAAAAAAAGCGATCTCAAGTGTGCAAGGAGGAAAAATGAAATTATTATTACATACATGTTGTGCTCCATGCAGTGTATACTGCATAAAGAGTTTAAGAAAAGAAAATATAGAACCCTCTGTATATTGGTTTAATCCCAATATACATCCATATATGGAATACAAAGCGAGAAGAGATACCTTAAAGGAATATACAAAATCTATACGGAATAAATGCAATTTTTGATGAGAATTATGGATTGGTAGAATTTTGTAAAAATGTTGTGGATGACTTAGAAAATAGATGTGTTAAATATTGCTATAGAGTACGTTTTGAGCAGACTGCTAGATATGCCAAAGAACATGGATATGATACTTTTTCTACAACACTTTTAATTAGTCCATATCAAAATCATAATGCTCTTAAGAAAATTGGAGAAGAAATGGCTGAAAAATATGGATTGAATTTCTTATATAGAGACTTTAGACCAGGCTTTAGAGAGGGACAGGCAGAAGCTAGAGAACTTGGATTGTATATGCAAAAATATTGTGGATGTGTATTTAGTGAGGAGATGAGATATAATAACCATAATGTTCCAAAACCTAGTATTCCCAACGGTTACGAGATGTCAAGAGAACCTAGAATGCAAGTTAAAAAAATAGAAAATAAAGAAGATTATATTGATTTACTTTTAGAGGCAGATCCTTCAAAAGATATGATACACAAATATTTGAACGATTCTGATGTATATGCTTTAAA
>OGCQ01000608.1_pt1 | contig 55526 bp, 50 predicted proteins | sample 1570161 | NCBI WGS metagenome assembly OGCQ01 (sample SAMEA4384402, study PRJEB24528) | human gut metagenome | reverse complement strand
GACCTCTTCGGCGACAACTTCTAAATATTACCACACCGAAGTGTGTATGTCAACAACTTTTTCAGGTAATTTATAATCATGTCTCAGTGACATATCATGTTGTATACCTATAAAAGCTGTCGTCTGCTGCCTACTCATGCGACAGCTTTTATAAGATACCACCACTGCAATCTTATGTCAAGGACTTTTTTTATTTATCTGACAATTGTGTGCAATTGTTCTAAACAGCCTCCCCTACATATGACAATCTACCTATTCTTCCTCTGGATATGTAAATCGCCATGATCTTCTGAACTCTGTCATCATATCCATGACATCCTTTGTATATTCCAGATACATATCTCCATCACCGGATATCGCACTCTCCATGTCCTGAAGCTCATACGCAAGGGCATCCGCATTTTCTCCAGCTGCAACAGTCTCAGTTTTGCCTGTATCTGTGTATGTGACCTTCGCCTCCCACGCTCTTGGATACTCCATCACCTCTATATATCCGTTTTCACATGATACCATTCCACGTTTCGGCTGCTTCGAGTGAAGGGACAGCATAACGGTTGCCATCTGTCCTTCCTTATTCATAAGCAAAAGTCCTGCCTGCTCATCCACTCCAGTAGGCGCAGGCTTAACCTGTGAAAGAAGCTTGTCTGGCTTTGAGTCCATGAACCACCTTATAAACGACAGGGCATACACACCTATATCCAGCATTGCCCCTCCCGCAAGGTTTCTGTTGAAGAATCGATTGTTCATATCATAGTCTTTGAAGCTTCCAAAATTCATGGTTATGAGATTGACTTTGCCAAGTGCACCCGAGTCCAGTAGCTCCTTAAGTTTTCTGTAAATAGGCATATGATAAATAGTCATCGCCTCTCCTATGATCACATTGTGCTGCTCCGCCAGTTCCAGCATCTCTTCAAGCTCACCGCTGTTCAATGTTATTGACTTCTCCACAAGTATATGTTTTCCATTCTCTATCGCTCTTCTCATAAACTGTATGTGTGTATTGTGTGGAGTCGTTATATATATCACGTCCACTTCCGGATCCGTGAACATCTCATTGTAGTCTGAATAAACCTTACCTATGCCATACTTCTCAGCAAATGCCACCGCTTTGTCATACGTCCTGTTACCAACCGCATAAATGTTCCTGCCATTCTTTTTGAGTGCCACTGCCATCTCATTTGCAATAACTCCTGTTCCGAGAACTGCCCATTTGATATCCTTCATATCTGTTTCCTCCATATATAATTATGTATTTGGATTGTATATACACTTTTATTCGACAGTATTCCTCTCAGAGAACCTTCCATATCATCCACAGATATATGTCCAGATATCTCTCCGTCATCCTTGGCATCCACGAGTTCTCTCGCCAGCGATATCTTGAGATGGTGAAATCCCTTCAGCTCTATTCGTTTGCAGAATCTCGACACCGAGGCCTCGCTGACACCGCACTCCTTTGCCAGCTCCCCGACTGTCATATCCACAACCTTCTTGGGATTCCTAACGATATAATCGCCTATTTTCTTTTCTGTATCAAAGAATGAATCCATAGATGCGCATATCTGATTTATAACTGATCCCTCTATATTTTCCTATTTCCTTTCTTCTTTCGAAAATAATCCATCATATAGTGTCTTCTATACAATGCCACTAATAGTTTTCTTAGTTAAATTTGTTTTCATATTTGTTGCAGACTTTAAATCTATTTTCATGCCATTTACAACTCTACCATTCTTCTCCCATCCAGTCAAACAAATGTATTTTCGCTTGAAACTCATTTATCAAATAAAAACAGAGTATCTGGAACCCCTATCACGATACTCTGTTTTGAATGACTTTCTTCTATATAAATATCTATTCGTTTTATTCGCCATGTGCAATATTTCTTGCTACGTATACACCGCTTGCAGATGCGTGCGAAAGGGAGTGTGTTATTCCGCTGCCATCTCCTATGATATACAGCCCCTTGTATCTTGTCTCAAGCTTATCATCTACTTCAACCTCCATGTTGTAGAATTTGACCTCAACTCCATACAACAGTGTATCTTCATTTGCCGTTCCTGGGGCTATCTTATCAAGAGCGTAGATCATCTCGATTATTCCATCCAGAATTCTCTTTGGAAGGACAAGGCTCAGATCTCCCGGTGTGGCATTGAGCGTAGGTGTGATGAACGCTTCCTCTATCCTGCTCTGGGTGGAGCGCTGTCCCCTTATGAGGTCGCCAAATCTCTGCACTATTACTCCGCCGCCCAGCATGTTGCTGAGTTTCGCTATGCTCTCGCCGTACCCGTTGGAGTCCTTGAACGGCTCTGAGAAATGCTTTGCCACAAGGAGCGCAAAGTTTGTATTATCCGTCTGTTTTGCAGGATCCTCATAACTGTGGCCATTTACCGTTATGATTCCATTAGTATTCTCAGTAACCACGGCGCCCCTTGGGTTCATGCAGAAAGTTCGCACCTTGTCTCCATACTTCTCCGTTCTGTATACTATCTTGCTCTCATAGAGCTCATCCGTCAAATGTGCAAATATGGCTGCAGGAAGCTCCACTCTGACTCCTATATCCACTCTGTTGGATTTTGTGGGTACATTTAGGTCTTTGCAGACAGCCTCCATCCATTTGCTGCCGCTTCTTCCCACGGATATGATACATTTGTCACAGAAAAATATACCTTTCTTGCAGCATACACTATATGTTCCATCCTCCATCTTTTCCACCGTTTGTATAGGAGTGTCAAAATAGAAATCCACCTTGTCCTGAAGATATGCATACAGATTCTCTAGAACTATATAGTTGATGTCCGTGCCAAGATGTCTGACCGAAGCATCAAGCAGATGAAGCCTGTTCTGCAGACACACTGTCTTGAATCTTGTGCCGGCAGTGGAATAAAGCTTCGTACCCTCTCCGCCGTACTCCATATTGATATCATCCACATACTTCATGAGGTCTATGGCCTCGTTCTTGCCGATGTACTCATACAGACTTCCGCCAAAGTCATTTGTAATATTGTACTTTCCATCGGAAAATGCACCTGCACCGCCAAATCCGCTCATGATCGAGCAGCTATCACATCCCACGCAGCTCTTGATCTTTGTGCCGTCTATCGGACATTTTCTTCTCTTAAGCTCATGTCCAGCCTCAAACACTGCAACCTTGAGATCCGGAGCCTGCTTTGTCAGCTCATATGCAGAAAATATTCCTCCTGGTCCTGCTCCAATAATTATCACGTCATACTTCATGCACTCGCCCTCCAATTTAATTTTATAATTTTTATAAACCTATAACGTCTCAGATATTTTTGCATAAAAATATAGTTGACCACGGCATTCATTGTTGTAGTCAACTATTATTGGTAGCTGGTAGATACGCCCAACCATATTATGGGCTTATACATATATAATTGTAATTCTTTCGTCATAAAAAATGATTGCACTATTCATATTTACTATATCTCACGCAAAATATCTGTGCTCATGTGGATGCCACAAACTGATCGTCCACATTGCATCCTTAAAAATTATAGCATATTACATTTAGTTTGCGCAAGCGCCCCGTCGCAATGCTCATTATATATATCATAACGATGCTATGATTGCCGCGATGAATGTTCCAAGCAGGATTAATATGCTTATTACCAAAAGCACTTTCATAAGTGTTCTTTTTCGCTTCCTCATGTTTTCTAAAACTCCGGTTGAATAGAACACCGCAACCAGCAACGCACCTATAGCAACTCCCATAAGCGTCCCCATCAAATAATCATAGACTGGAAGATTGTTATCTCTGCTGATCACCATCATCGTCAATCCTGCAATCAGTGAAATCAACCCCACTATGCTAAATATGCGCAACCTCATCAACAATGTATTCTTCTCAGTTTCTGCATAATCCGCTACAAGCTGCAATCTCTCTTTCTCTTCCTTATTCATGTCCTCACCCTTCCTTTCTCCATCAATGATATCCCTGATATCAACATCATAGAAATCTGCCAGCTCCACCAGAATACTGAGATCCGGCATGTTTGCTGCCCGTTTCCCACCTTGATACGCTACGATTGGTTACTCCAAACCGCTCTGCAAGTTGTTCCTGCGTAAGCTGTTTTTCCTTTCTCAGTTCTCTTAGGAATGAACCGGTCTTTTTCTGATCCATATCTGTTGCCTCCTTTCTATTGAACATCAGCCCATTTTAAGTTGCCTTCGGCAAGGGCTGATGCTACATGTCAAGCTTTTGCTAAAAACTTGACACATTCATTGACAGAATAGTGTTTTTCGGGTGTTTTTTACAAGACATGATGCGGGAATTGGCTATTTTCAGCTAAATATGAGGTCAAAACCCATTTTCAAGCAGAAAAAAAGACCTCCGAGGGCGAACCCTCGAAGGTCTGAAAATCCTTTATTTATGCGGTTTATCAAAGATTACTCGATGATAGATGCAACTCTTCCTGAACCTACAGTTCTACCACCCTCACGTTTTATTCATGTGTCAAATGTCGTCAAATATGTCCATTTTCCGTGGGTTTTGTCCATATATCACACGCATTTTACACCCATTCCATGAGGTTTTCAATTTTTTAGGGTCAATATAGGGTCAAAGGCGCTAAATAGATGGGGCTTTAGTCGTCAACATCATGACCGTAATACTCCTCCCAGCTTCCAGCACCCGACTCAATCACCGGGTCATTCAAAAAACATATCTCATCGTCTTTTGCTTTCTTGCTGAGAACTTCCGCAACCAGTTCTTCGTCTTCTATATAAATATCATTATAGAAGTTATACAGGGAAGCGTAAACACCATTTGCTTTTGCAAGAAAAGCGTTTTGGGAAATCAAATCTTCTGCTGCCTTCGCCTGACTATTAAGCTTCTCAAGTTCTCCCGGAAGATGAGAGAATATTATATCCGTAACATCATCTATATCAAGCTCTGGAATAACGAACTCCTTCATTTTCTGTCTCAGATCATTGAAGCTAAATGAATTATAGGCAATATAGTTAAACACAAGCTTCTCCATGCGCTTGTTGTCCTCTTCTTCCATCTCACGTAAAGCATAATCCATATCGTCTTCCGACATTTCTGTATCTGCTTCACAGCAGCCCGTACCCTCATAAATATTTAAATAAAACCTGTGAAGCATATTAAATACGTGCGCTGCCTGTTCTAAACCCATCGCCTTATCAAGAGGGCTTGCCTTTTCATCATCAGGACTTGTTATAAGCTCTTCTATTTCAGATGGTAAAATGGAATATATGATCTCGGTGATCGCATCCAACTCCATCTCCGGCAAGTCGCCGCTTTCCATCTTTTCACGAATTTCTTTATAGTCAAGCCCTATGTATGCTACATACTCAAACAACTTCCGCTCGGCGGTATACTCTTTTTCTTTACTCATCGCAGGTATCTCCTTTCACAGTTTTTCTTAAAATACCTCTTACCTGTGTTTTACCGACTGGAATACACATAAGATAGATATTATCCTGCGTCAGATCCATGAAATCTCTGACATCGTACATGTATGTTAAAATCTCTGACTTTGACATCATGTCGCCGGTTCTGTAACGTTTCCCCTTATCTTCACAGTAAAACAGTGAGTCTTCTTCCTCATCTAAGATATCAAGCAAGTCATCAATAAAGACGGAGCGGTTTAATGGCTTTTCGCTTGGGTAGTTTTTCCTAAGAAAACCCTTGTACACCTCGAAAAGCCATGAGAACGGAACAATATCCCAGACAAGTACAGGTTCAATCTCCTTCCAAAGCTCACGGATCGGATCATTCAACGTCTTGATATCATCAAGCTCACGAAGACAGATATCAGGGATATGGTAGTCCTCGTCACAGTCCACACACATAAGAGCATGATTTAAGATGTATCTTAACACACGCTCATCCACAAGCACTGTAGACTTTAAATATTTGTTTTCTTTTCCGACAAAGCTTCTAAGAAATGGGATTGACAGTATTCTTCTGTAGGCAGATCCTGTTGTGTCTTCAAGCTTCAAGTTATCATTTAAGCAAAAGATACAGCGACCAGAAAATCTAAAATCAAAACTATCTCTGTACTTATATTCAATTCTGATGATATCGCCTGTTGCAAGGAGCTTCGCACGTTCCAAACCTTCAAGCTTCTTATTCTTTGATACCCTGTTCTCATCGGACAAAATAACAAGCTTGTTGAAAATGGCGGGGCCTATGTATTTATCCTCTGATAACTCACGGAGAGATATGGAACTTGTCCGCCGTTCTCCGCACAGACTGCGAATTGCTCTAAGGAGTGAGCCTTTACCATTTGCACCTGTATTTGAAACGAAAAATATCAATTTATCAAAGTGTGCAAATGGGCGGCATACAGAAGATATGACTTCCCACAAAAGGTCGTAGAGTTCTTTTCTGTCATCTGCGATCTCCATAAGCCACTTATCAAAATTGAAGATGAACTTTCCATCTTCTGTATCAAATTCAAACTCAGGATTAACAGCAGTTGCATCAAATGGCACAGACATTTTCCCAAGAAAAACATATTTGTCCGGGTCAAATGGATAAAGTTTCTTTGTGGAATAATCGAAGACGCCATTTGCCACAGGCACAAGGTGCTTATCCATAGTAAGGTGAGCAATCGGAGCTTTAAGCTTGATTGAAATAATTACCTCTTTAATATCGCTCTGCTTGGCAAGGTAATTGAGCTTTCTCACAGCATCCGCAATCAGATCATCAGCAGGAACATACAAGCCGTAATCTCTGCTGCTTTTGTCGTTATCGTATATGGCTAACATCGTCTCAGAGTCGCCGTCAGGGTTACAATCAATATTCACAACATTGAACATGTGTACAATTACATCCGCCATGACGGCATTATCGAGACGATCTGGAGCCTTATAAGCCGTATGGTAAATATGATTGTGGTTATAAATTTTGTTTTTAATAAAAGCAACAAGCTCCTCTTCCACATCCTCAAGCGGAGTGGTAAGTGAAACATGTCTGAGATATTCCGCAGTTGTCTCCCTTAAAATAGCATTTCTAGTCATCATAATATCCGCCGCCTTTCTTTACTACTGATAAATACCAGTCTTCATCCCATTCCGAGTCGTCCATCTCATAAAAGCTTATGATCTTAAACAACCTGTCAATCTGCCTGTCAAGAAGATTTATCTTCTCGTCTTTCTTACGTGAACTGCTTAAGATATTGCGCGTACGTTCACGCTCTCTTATAAGGCACTTTTCAATAATACCTTCTGCGCTCTTTTTGCTGACATTTGCAACAACCCCAACATGGGACTCTTTGTTAAAATGTGTCATATCTACGATGCCAGTTGTGACAAAGTTTAAAACAAGTTCATCAATCAGCATCTGTTCTGTTTCATTGTCTAACATTTTATTCTCTCCTTTTTTTCTGGCTTTATATAAACCAGTTATTTTTTATATCCGTTTCAGGCACCACCCCACGAGGTGCCTATTTGAAAATATCAAGGAGATAAAATAAGATGCTAACTATGGTAACTTATGAATATCTGGCAAATAACTCCCGGCAGTAAAATCAGATGGCAAAATATATCTTATAAGTCAAGCGACATTACGCTCGTCATCAGACGAGGCAGCGCTTGACCAGACCAAAGAGATACCACAATAAAAAAAGAGGTCTAGGTAATGACCACAGTCATCAACTAGACCTCGTAACTATAAAAAAAGGAAGCCGGACGCATCCAACTTCCTTAGGCATAGTCCGCAGACGTCCGCCGCAATTCTGTAATATATTATGCCATACCAAAAGCTTCTATACAACAGTTCTTTATGTTTAATTATAAACTTGTAATTTAAAAGCTTAATTACTATCTATACTGCTTGGCACGTGCAGCCGCTGCATTCGCCCGGTTTCTTGCAGTCTTAGCCTGATAGGAATTTCTATTGTAGGCTTCCTGTTTCCTTGCGTAATATTCAAGGTATGCGGCTTCTTTCTTAGCCTGTTTCTCTTCATAATAGTAATTGTTAGTGTTTTGATATTTTCCTGTACCCCAAAACCTGTCAATACTATCTGTCATACCTTCAACATTCCACTGCCGAAGCTTCTCCTTAACCATCCTGTCTATATCCTCTTGATCCTTCTTCTTCTGTTTCTTTCGCCACTCAATAAACCTTTTAAGATAGGACTTCTCATTTTTAGCTTCCACTTTCTTTGGTGGATTTCTCTTTGCTTCAAGTATGGCTATTGCCTGCCCTACTGAAGAAGCCTTCCCCCTTTTCAAAAGCTTTATTATCTGGTTTAAGGATGAGTTATCGTAATAGCTGATATAAAAGTTGCCAAGACATTTACTAATCACAGCCCAATATCCCTTTTTCGCACCTGAGCGCCAGATAAGTTTATATACCGGCTTCCTTGTAAGAAGAAAGAGAAATATAGTTCCAAAGATAATCGTATATGATATGCAGTCTTTTTCACCAAAGTAAGCATTAAGCCCAAACCAAAAAGCTGCCGGCGCAGATATCAGAAAAGCAAGCGATCCCAGCTCACCTTCTGCGAGCCAGTGGTTTAACCACAATCTAAAGAAATATAGTTTATGCTGCCTCTTAAACTCCTTCACCTTTTTCACCTGTGCGATCTGCGCATCATTTTTTCCTGCCATAAAAAACCTCCCTCTATAACCCATTATCATATGTACTACTTACCGTACATATAGTAAACTAATTTGTTATCTTTGTAAATATATCTCAGCAAACAAAACCCCTGACATCTGAGCTAGGTTGACTGTTTATGATACTGAAAAGTGTCAGTAGATCAGGGGAACTGACAAGTGAACTTTTCGATAAGGCATGCTTTAGAGTGTCGGCATCGATTGGTCGCATTGGGATGATACTCCTTTCTGGATGAGAAATGTGGTAAAAACGTTGATAATGTTATATAAATCAACTGATTTGTATGGAAATTAATGGTATTTTATATAAGCCTAGTAGATTTCCTTCAAAATAAATACAGGCATCACAATAATTGTTGTGATGCCTGTATGTCTATTTACTTTGTTTTACCACATTTTGAACAGTATGTTACAGACTTATATTCTGCATCATGATGAACTGTATGAGTCTTAGCCGGAATTGTCTTAGTTGTATATTCAGCATCATAGACAGGTGTGAGTGTACAATTACCTTTACATGGACCATTACCAAGGAAGTGAACTGCACAGTCGTGTTCTTTACACCATTCTATACCTTTTCCTGTGACGTCTTCACCAGTATCGTTCTGTATAGCACGATCTCCAACGTATACTTTTTCATCATAAGCATCCTTAACTAATACTTTTTCATCCCATGCGTCTTTCACCTTAACTTTCTGAGTCTTCTCAGGCTCATCGACGATGGTCTCATCCCAGGCAGCCTTAATAGTCTCAGTTACCCAGTTATGTGAGCAACCAGTCTTTTCAGTTGTTGGCTCCTCAGTTGGCTGTGGAGCAGGTGCCTCGGTTGTCTCTTTGGCTGGCTTATCTGTGTTAGGCTTAGGTTCCTCCGATACGTTTTCTGATGGCTTCTTATCTGTCTTACCGGCAGTTGCCTTATCAGTCTTGTCTGACTTTGCTACCTTATCAGAAGTCTTATCAGACTTAGATCTTGTGTTCTTATCCTTGGATGTGATAGTTACGTTATGGTCGTCACCTACAAGGTTCTTCCAATAGTCCTTATCTACATCCTTAGTGTTGATAGTTACCTTTGTTTCAGTGGTTGCATCAGTGCTTGATGCAGTGGTACCGTTAGTACCTACGTTTACGTTCTTGTGGTTGCAAGCAGCGAGTGAGATAGCACCGCCTACGAGCATGAGTGTGAGTGCTGCTGCAGTTAATATTTTCTTATTCATGATAGATCACCTTAATTTACCTTTCTGTGTTATTGCGACTTTTATGTAAGTCACGGATGAAGCTTAAAAATGTTATTAGTGACAGTTGAGTCTTTTTAGAATTTGCCTATAACACTGACTACATAATTAAATCCCTCCCCCATAAAAATATAGAAATTTTATATCTCTACCGAACATCCGACTGAGGATGTATAATAGAACCAAATTATATCTACGATAATTTATAGGGCACTCGTGAACAGATATTCAGTTGCTGTGCAACTATATATCTGCTCATGAGCAAGCGGAAAAAAACACCCTTAGTTTTTTTCCGTGCAGTAAGAGCTTTCACCGAAATGAAATGGAGATGAAAGTGTGTCTCAGACACAACACCGTCGGCTGTGCCGACCATATCAGACAATATATATATATATATATATTGTCTGATGTGTCAGTGTCTCTTATGCCCTTTATACTTTTTTCTCGAAAAATATAACTTTTTAACTCCAAATGGCGATATGCCTTATTTATCAATGCTTGCGTAGGGTGCAATTCGATGCCTAAAAGGGGGTGCAATTAAGGTAACCTTCGTTACCTTAGGGCTCATAAACCGCATCAATGCTAGTGCAGGTAGTAACCTGCTCAGGCATGTCGATGACACAGGGGTGCAAATGATAAAACCCCCGAAAAAAATAGCTTTTGTCACCCTATTTTCACTACATCATTGATGTACTATATTGTGGTATATTCATACTTTATGGAGCAGCCATAATTACAAGATCGACTAACTTTTCATACCAAAATCTTTAATACCTGCTACGTCAATGTAACCCAATATGCTATAAAGCATTGATAATATCACCCATTTCGAGACTCCAGAAAGTCCATTTTATAATTAAATAACCCATTTCGAGACTCCAGAAAGTCCATTTTATAATTAAATAACCCATTTCGTGACCAGTAAAAGTCCATATACCGGTTAAATAGCCCATTCGGAGACCAATATAAGTCCAATTACTAATTAAATAACCCATCTGGAGACCAATATAAGTCCCTTTCCATAGAATATAACCCACTTGGAGACCAGCAAAAGTCCAATTACTAATTAAATAACCCACTTGGAGACCAATATAAGTCCCTTTAATTTAGATATAGCCCATTTGTGGGTCAAATTAGGGCTATATAATTTTTATATCGACTTTGTTATATCATAGTTTCTTCAATATGTAAAGGTTGCCGTACGCACGTTATCTCTTACATTTTCATTTACCGTACACAATTATAGAATTTTGTTATATATAATTACGAAACGGAGGAGTAAACTTTGATATCATATAAACCTCTTTTTAACACCATGAAGCAGCGAGGAATAACCTCTTACCGTCTTGAAAAGCTGGGATTTTCAAGAACTAATTACTACAGTATCAAACACGGCAATCCAGTCAACACAACTACTATCGACTCCCTCTGTAGATTGCTTAATTGTAACGTGTATGATATCCTCGAATACATACCTGATGATAAGATAGACGAATATCAATAAAAGACCGGGAAGTTAATTTAATGAGACACGAGACACTCAATTTTTTAAACTTTTAAAATTTACATACATGTAAAAAATAAAAAAGTATATTTTTTGCGTGTCTCATGTCTCACCCTACTTTTCCCTTGTAAAAAAAAAAATGTGGACTGACCGAGCTTTACGCTCGGCACGTCCACATTTTTTCGGTTATATAATTATCTTTAATCTCTGTTTCTCTCTTATAAACTCTCTCCATACCTTAAGAGCAAAGGGTAAGGAGTCAGTAGGGGGGAGTGTCAAGGCTTTCGTCAGGAGCTTCCATATTATATAACTCCTAACTTCTATAATGAGTGTACAATCTTATCTGCAATGCCAAGCTTTACAGCTTCATCGGCATTTAAGAACCATTTACGATTAGTTATCTTGCCACGAACCGTTTTCTTACTTAACCCTGTTCGCTCAGATATAATGTTGAGTGCCGTTTCTTTATGGTTCTTTAGATCGTCGCAGATATAATCTATTCCCTCTATGCTCTCATCTGAGATACTACCACCTGAAAAACACGGCTCATGGAACATCACACGGCTATATGGCATGAGGCATCGCTCAGAACCGGCAAGGAACACCAAAGCAGCAGCACTGTACGCATATCCTGTCACAACTGTTCTGATTTTCAACGGAGTGTGAAGCAGATAATCATACAGGTTAAGTGATGTAAGGCTGCCACCGGGACTGCTTATGTAGATCGTCACATTAACATCAGTCTGATTGATGATACCTGAAAAGGTGTAATCTTCTTCGATAATTATAAGCTGACTAAGCAGGGAGTCCACTGTATCAGGTGTAATTCTCCCCTGAAGCCAGAGTTTTCTACCGTTAAACATGTAATCTTCCATCGTGACAAGTCTGCTTCCATCCTTGCCACCAATACCTATACTTGGGTCTCTAAACATATATATTTCCTCCTTAGAAATCTGATAATCTGTAGTGACAAACTGTGTCTTTCCTCTCTGAAATCTTTAGCCGGACAGAGACCGCTGTTGCTTTCGGACTGTAGACGCTGCAACTGCATCTTCGCTATATGCTATTGTCAAAGAGCATATTTCACGCTCTTTTCTTGCAAAAGAAAAGGCACCAGAGGGTACACTTCTAGCGTGAAATACTCTCTGATGCCTTAAAAAGGTCTTTATAAACTTGTAATCACTCCCATTTATGGGAATGGATTACAATATAGCACAGTTCAAAGGATGAAGTCAACACCTATTTGGTAATATTGGATATCTTATTACTCGAAGCGTCATACATGAAAACATCATCAGACAGATAGCTTCCAGAGTCCTGCAAGGTCTTGTTCGCAGATCTAACTATCTCTAACATACCTGTTTTATCAACAAAAGCGTCCTCCGGGATAAGGAAAAGCTCATGTATACTTGATGGCAGGATGTAAACTCTGTCACACCTATGATCTTCGCAGAACGCCTTTAACACATCATCATACAGAATAACAGACGCTCCGTTTATGCCTACGATATTTGTGATAATGTATACCTTGTCATCTATGTTGATCTTTTCAACTGCATCTTCGCCGCACATACGCTTTATCCAACTAGCAAGGCTCCTTACACTATACGGAAATTTCATTTGCGTATTACGCTTTGCTATTTCGTACACAGCTTCAAGCGGCATGCCTATGACTTCAAGCATCTCTTTCGTGAGCTTTGATGTGTAAATCCCTTTGTCACTTATACTTACAAACACATGCAGTACAGCGACAAGACCATCTGCTACAGGCACATAGACACAGTTAGATAAATACTGCTCATTGTTATCTGTGCCGGTCAGCTTTACAATGACTCTTTTCAAAAGCTCCGATTTATTTAAGAACACAAACGGATCAATATTTGCTGCCATCGCATCCTTTGTATTCTCATCGACTATCCTCTGGACTTCGACACTTACATCCTGTATGGACATGCGATTGTCCATGTAGCGTCTGTAGTAGTCGTTTAGGTAGACATTTGGCGATACACGGTTATTCTTAGTGCGGACTGTAACCCCTACAAGTATCTCATCGTGGTTCTTCACTACCTTCTGAACTTCTACATCGTCATACTTTCCAAGCAGGAGATCCCTCACTTCATTTGCAAAATCTGTCAACTCTTTCAGGTCGTTTGCCATTTTTACTTTACCTCTCTTTCGATTTTTGTTCTTCGATTGAGCATCACAAGATGCATAAAAGCCATTTGCAATTTATGCAACGGCTTTTAGAGGCAAAAAAAATGCATCAACAGATACTATCTGTCAATGCACTGTATAACGTTATTTTGCAGCATCAAGCATATTGGCTAATTCTCTCTGCTTGTTCGGATAGAGGTGTCCGTATGTATTCAGCGTGATCTTAATATCCTTATGACCTAATCTTTCCTTAATTCTCATCGCATCAACACCCCGATCTATCAGATATGATGCATGGGAATGCCGTAAGTCATGAATACGGATGCGCTTAACACCGGCTTTTTCAATATCACGCTTAAACTTATTTTCTACTGCCTTAGGTACGACAGGAAACAATCTCTCATTCCTCGGGTACTTGTACAGCCGGTTATAGTAGTCCTTTACCTCTTCCAGTAAGAAATCCGGCATACTGATTGATCGTATGGAGTTCTCAGTCTTAGGAGCAGTGATAATATCCTTTCTTTCAAGCCTGTAGTAAGTCTTAGTAATCCGAAGCTCCTTCCTGTCAAAGTCAAAATCTGATATTGTAAGCGCAAGAGCTTCACCAATTCGTATACCTGTCCAAAACAGCAATTCAAAAAGCACGTAATACTTATCAGACTTATCTACAACAGAGATAAACCTGTCATATTCTTCCTTTGTCCAGAAATCAATATGGTCTGCATCTGATTTTCCCATCTTCTCAACACTTACACAGGGATTTTTAAGACCATATATCTTTGCAGCGTGCGTATATAATGCTGTAAGCTGGTTCTGTACCATGCGAAGATATGTCTGTGAATAGCCTTTCTCTTCCATGGCATTCTGCCACTGAATGATATCCGATGATGTAACCTCATCAACTTTCTTGTTCTTGAAGTATGGAAGAATATGCTTGTCAATCATGTACTTTTTATTATAGACAGTACGTTCTTTAAGCTTGTTCTTCTTGTCTTCAAAGTATATTTTGACATATGCTTCAAATGAAATATGCATGCTTCTATTTTCTTTTGCAATGAAATCAGCCTGCCAGCGTAAAGCATCCCTTTTTGTCTTAAACCCCCGCTTAGTAGTCTGGTGTCTGTCACCTTGCCAGTCTTTGAAATAGAACTTACAAAACCAACTTGCGGTCTTGTCGTCCTTATACACACCCATTAAATCAACCCCTTTCAACAAACAAAGGTGTTAGCTAGGCTAACACCTTTGCTCAGAACTTATGCACAACTCATACCGTACCATCGCTCATTAAAATAAGCTCGTGATACTTTTCCGGGAATGGTGATGTAATTATTTGCTTCAAGCTCTGCATTCAGGCTTCTTATCATCTGATATGCTTTTGAGCGACTGATCCCAAGTAAGCCTATCAAATCATCAGCAGAATAATATATTTTCTCCATGCCATCACATCCTTTCCTTAAATTTATGTTGGGGCATTTATGCCGTTTGGTGTATGTTTTTTCCTCTCTGTATATATAATACCTTCTCCTCTATACACAGTCAAACGACCACAAAAGGCTGTAAATCTCCTCATAAACGAGTAGATTTTTCTTATCTCAAAAAAAAATCTGCTCATTTATGAGCAGAAAAAATAATTATAAAATTTTTATAAATTTTTATTTTTCGACGTTTTTCATTGCAGTAGTGGGCTTCGGCATCACCTGCTTTTGTGCCGGATACACATTCGGTAAAGATAGTAATAAACCACAAAAATAGCCGCCCACGTCTGGAAAACTAAGCGGCATTTTTGTCAAACTAATTTTCTTGGGCTAACCGTCTATCAGTAGCACATTTTTCTGTATTCAAATTAACACGCATCTACTGTATGTCAAAATATTTATCCCCTGTACCCTTAATATCCTATCTGTAAATCTCCTATCCTTAGATCTTCCCTCTGAGATTTTTATGTCATTTGTAGGGTCAGAGCTTATTTTTACTATTAATTAGGATTATTCTCAAACTTTTATTCATTTATTAATAAAAGTAAAGCCAGCATTTATCAACACCTTTTCTTATTGGTCAAAAATAAAGGGAATGTATTAATTATTTTACACGCCCTTTTTTATTCTTCCATATATTCCTTATTTATTACTTTTGCCAAATAAAGCCTTTGACTCTTATTTAATAGAACAACTGTATCACTACTATGAATCTCCGAATGATACTCATTCGTACTTGATGGCAAATATTTTACTACAGCATTCACATCTCGACAATTTTGCACACTCAAAGAGACTATACAACCTGAAAACGTCTTTTTCATTTTTTCTACTATTTCTTCCGGTTTTCTATAGAAACCTCTTTCAACTGAAAATCCATGGGGATCTGCAAATGCCGCTGGAGAAATTTTTCCATCTTTTTTCCAAAACAATCCTGGATGAGAAGGAGGATATACTGCACGATATAGCCTTTCTGAACCTTCAAATGTACTATCCATAAAAATCACTCACCACCTTGTTTATCCCCTCAATACTAGCGCTAACATTTATAAATCTTTCACATCCACAATCATCCACTATAAATACTTCTGCATTATCGCTTTCATTAAGTTCAATTTCCAAATGCGCCCCATCTGCCTTATCATATTCTAACTGTATAGATTCACACGCTGTAGGAAAAACCTCTGGTTGAATTTCTAAAAACATCACCAAATTTCTCACTTTAGTTATCAATCTATCTGAAAAAGCTTTTGCCCCATTTGCATTCCAATTATATTCCAGACTTGCAATTACTTCCAATTTCTTTAAATTTTCCAATTTTTCTTCACTTATTATCACCTTTTCTACACCTGAACTAGCACTTTTAGTACTACTATATCCAGTTACATCATAGGATATGCTAGGGGCTGCCATAAAAGATGCATATACATTTGTTTTCTCATCGTTTGAACAAATTATTGGTCTTGTACAGTCCTGAGTATTTCCTACAGAAACTGCTCCATTTCCAAAAACAATAATAGATGTCGCTATTACACCCCCAACAAGCGTACTACACACCTTACTTATATTTGTATCTGATAAATGCTTCACTGCCATCATTATCTATCACCTACTATAACTTGTATCTTATATTCACCTATTTGTTCACCATTTATCATTACCTTAGTTGAATATAATCCAACCTCACTTAATACTAAATTCCTCATATCTAAATTAAACTGCATAACTCCCAATTTATCCTGTTTAAATTGCTCCGCAGGCAACTGAAACTTAATATCGCCAGTATCATTCACTATCTGTCCATTAGGCGATATAAACTGTATTCGTACACAGTTTTCTTTCATCGCATCAAATCCTGCTATATTACAAGCAATCGCAAATGAATAGTTTCCCGGTACAGCTATCGGTGCAAGGACTTGTAACGGATTCACAATCTGATTTCTCGGTCCCTGTGGGGTCATTTCCGTCTGAATACTATCGCAATATGTAAATGAAGAAATATATACCATAGTACTTCTCCTTTCTATAATACATCTAAGTAGTTTTATTATACACGTCCTTTTTCATTTCTGCAAGCTATTAAGAACTGTGATATAAGTATACAACTAGCACTTGACCGGAATTTATTATACAATATTCTTTCCGCTTATTTCAAGATATAGAAAGGCTTCCCTGTTATTCATAAGTTCTTTAAATTTTAGATTTTTATGTCATTTGTAGGGTCAGAGCTTATTTTTTGCTCTAAAATAGGGTCAAAATAGGGTCAAAAACCATTTTCAGGCAGAAAAAAAGACCTCCGAGGGCGAACCCTCGAAGGTCTGAAAATCCTTTATTTATGCGGTTTATCAGCGATTACTCGATGATAGAAGCAACTCTTCCTGAACCTACAGTTCTACCACCCTCACGGATAGCGAATGTAAGACCCTGACTCATAGCGATTGGGTGGATGAGCTCGATTGTCATCTCTACGTTATCACCAGGCATGCACATCTCTGTACCAGCTGGAAGGTTACATACACCTGTAACGTCTGTTGTTCTGAAGTAGAACTGTGGACGATAGTTGTTGAAGAATGGTGTATGACGACCACCCTCGTCCTTTGTCAGAACGTAAACCTGTGCTGTGAACTTTGTATGACATGTAATTGAACCTGGCTTACAAAGAACCTGTCCTCTTACGATGTCCTCTCTCTTGATACCACGAAGAAGGGCACCGATGTTATCACCAGCCTGACCTTCGTCAAGGAGCTTTCTGAACATCTCGATACCTGTTACTGTTGTCTTCTGGATCTCTGGCTTGATACCAACGATCTCAACTTCATCATTGAGGTGAATTACACCAGCCTCTACTCTACCAGTAGCAACTGTACCACGACCTGTGATTGTGAATACGTCCTCTACAGGCATGATGAATGGCTTATCTGTATCTCTCTGTGGATCTGGAATATATGAATCAATTGTATCCATAAGCTCCATGATCTTGTCTCCCCAAGGTCCCATTGGATCCTCAAGAGCCTTAAGAGCTGAACCCTTAACGATAGGACAATCATTGAATCCGTACTCCTCGAGCTGCTCTGTAACTTCCATCTCAACGAGCTCGATAAGCTCCTCATCGTCTACCATATCACACTTGTTAAGGAATACAACGATGTAAGGAACACCAACCTGACGTGAAAGAAGGATATGCTCCTTTGTCTGAGCCATAACACCATCAGTAGCAGCAACAACAAGGATAGCACCATCCATCTGAGCTGCACCAGTGATCATGTTCTTAACGTAGTCAGCATGTCCTGGACAGTCAACGTGTGCGTAATGTCTCTTCTCTGTCTCGTACTCAACGTGAGCTGTAGAGATAGTGATACCTCTTTCTCTCTCCTCTGGAGCCTTATCAATGTTCTCGAAATCTGTAGCTGTGTTACCAGCAACTCTCTCTGAAAGAACCTTTGTGATAGCAGCTGTAAGAGTAGTCTTACCGTGATCTACGTGTCCGATTGTACCGATGTTACAATGTGGCTTACTTCTATTAAACTTTTCCTTTGCCATGATATAAAATCCTCCTTAAAAATTATACCCCACGCGGGTTACTCGGCTAAAAATCATTATATAGAAAATACTAGAGATTTTCAACCATTTTTTATCTCTTTATACCAGCAGGCTAACGATATGTAATCTTTAACCTGCCAGCATATATAATTTTTTATTTATATGACCTGAAAGACCAGGAAAATGTCTTTCGTCAAATATCTTACTTAGAATGCTCTGCGATAACCTTCTCCTGAATGCTCTTTGGACACTGAGCGTACTTCTCAAAGAACATTGAGTAGTTACCACGACCCTGTGTTGATGAACGAAGCTCTGTTGAGTATCCGAACATCTCTGCAAGTGGAACGAATGCTCTGACGATCTTACCACCGCCGATATCATCCATACCCTCGATCTGGCCTCTCTTAGCATTTAAGCTTCCGATTACATCACCGAGGTACTCCTCAGGCATTGTAACCTCAACCTTCATGATAGGCTCAAGAAGAACTGGGTCAGCCTTAGCCATAGCCTCCTTGAATGCCATAGAACCAGCGATGTGGAATGCCATCTCTGATGAATCGACCTCATGGTATGATCCATCGTATACGTTAGCATAAACACCAAGTACTGGGTAGCCGCCAAGGATACCAGCCTTAGCTGCCTCTTCGATACCCTCTCCAACTGCTGGGATGTACTCCTTAGGAATAGCACCACCGACAACTGTTGACTCGAACTTGAATGTCTCCTCACCGTTAGGATCCATAGGCTCGAACTTAACCTTACAATGACCGTACTGTCCACGACCACCTGACTGCTTAGCATACTTGCTGTCGATATCAACTGGCTTTGTGAATGTCTCCTTGTAAGCAACCTGAGGTGCACCAACGTTTGCCTCAACCTTGAACTCACGGAGAAGACGATCAACGATAACCTCAAGGTGAAGCTCACCCATTCCGGCAATGATTGTCTGTCCTGTCTCTTTGTCTGTATGAGCCTTGAATGTAGGATCCTCCTCAGCAAGCTTTGCGAGTGCCTCACCCATCTTACCCTGATCATTCTTGGTCTTAGGCTCGATAGCAAGCTCGATAACTGGCTCTGGGAATTCCATTGACTCAAGGATAACTGGATGCTGCTCATCACAGATTGTGTCACCTGTAGTTGTAAGCTTGAAACCTACAGCAGCTGCGATATCTCCTGAGTAAACCTTATCAATCTCTTTACGAGCGTTGGCATGCATCTGTACGATACGTCCTACACGCTCCTTCTTATCCTTTGTTGCATTCAGTACATATGAACCTGAGTTCAGTGTACCTGAGTAAACTCTGAAGAATGCAAGCTTTCCAACGAATGGATCTGTCATGATCTTGAATGCAAGAGCTGAGAATGGCTCATCATCTGATGAATGACGAACAACCTCGTTACCGTCTGGATCAACACCTGTGATATCAGGGATATCTGTTGGTGCTGGCATGTACTCGATAACACCGTCAAGCATCTTCTGAACACCCTTGTTCTTGTAAGCTGAACCAAGGAATACAGGAACTGCCTCACATGCGATAGTTGCTCTACGAAGAACCTTCTTCATCTCATCGATTGATGGCTCCTCGCCCTCAAGGTACATCATCATTAAGTCGTCATCTAACTCGCAGATCTTCTCGACAAGGTTCTCATGCCACTTGTCTGCAAGCTCCTTAAGGTCATCAGGGATAGTTGTGATCTCGATGTCCTCGCCCTTATCATCTTTGTAGTAGTATGCTTCCATCTCGAACAGATCGATCAGACCGATGAAGTCTGACTCTTTTCCGATAGGGATCTGTACTGGAATTGCATTCTTGCCCAGACGATCAATGATTGTCTGAACTGAGTAGAAAAAGTCTGCACCCATTTTATCCATCTTGTTGATGAATGCCATACGAGGTACATTGTATGTGTCAGCCTGACGCCATACGTTCTCTGACTGAGGCTCTACACCAGCCTTAGCATCAAATACACCTACAGCTCCGTCAAGTACACGAAGTGAACGCTCAACCTCAACAGTGAAGTCAACGTGTCCCGGAGTATCGATGATGTTGATTCTGTGCTCTAACGCGCCAGCCTTTGGTTTGTGATGATCCTCAAGTGTCCAGTGACATGTTGTAGCAGCTGAAGTAATTGTTATACCTCTCTCCTGCTCCTGCTCCATCCAGTCCATGGTAGCTGTACCGTCATGAGTATCACCAATCTTATAGTTAACACCAGTATAGTATAAGATACGCTCTGTAAGAGTTGTCTTACCTGCATCGATATGAGCCATAATACCAATGTTTCTTGTTCTGTCCAATGGATATTCTCTTCCAGCCAACGGATTGTCCTCCTTTTGCTAATTTTCGTAACACATCTATTGTGTCCCATATACACATAAGCATGCATGCAAATGCATTCTCACACAGATAACTAGAATCTGTAGTGAGCGAATGCCTTGTTTGCCTCTGCCATCTTGTGCATGTCTTCTTTTCTCTTTACAGATGCACCTGTGTTGTTAGCTGCATCCATGATCTCCTTCGCAAGTCTCTCTTCCATAGTCTTCTCACTTCTTGCACGTGAGAAAGCTGTTAACCAACGAAGTCCGAGAGCCTGTCTTCTGTCAGGTCTTACATCGATAGGTACCTGATATGTTGCACCACCGATACGTCTAGCCTTAACCTCGAGGAGTGGCATGATGTTGTTCATAGCCTCTTCGAATACCTCTAATGCAGGCTTACCAGTCTCTTCTGCGATACGATCAAATGCACCGTAGACGATCTTCTGTGCTACACCCTTCTTACCATCTAACATAATGTTGTTGATAAGCTTTGTAACGACCTTATTGTTGTAAATTGGATCCGCTAATACGTCTCTCTTTGCGATATGTCCTTTACGTGGCACGGTTCTTCCCTCCTTAATTATTTATTAAATCTTCGGTACTCACATTCTCTATATAATTATGGAATGTGTTCGTGCTGTTATCTGTCTTAATTGTTTCTATCTGAATTATTATCTATATAAAAACATGACCTTACCAGCACAAATTAGAATTGTGTTCTAGCATGTTTTATTTTGCATCCTTAGGACGCTTTGCACCATACTTTGAACGAGCCTGACGTCTCTTTGCTACACCTGCTGTATCAAGAGTACCTCTGATGATATGGTATCTTGTACCAGGTAAGTCCTTTACTCTTCCACCACGGATAAGTACAACGCTATGCTCCTGAAGGTTATGACCCTCACCTGGGATATAACTTGTTACTTCGATTCCGTTTGAAAGACGTACTCTGGCGATCTTTCTAAGAGCTGAGTTAGGCTTCTTAGGAGTAGCTGTCTTAACTGCTGTACAAACTCCTCTCTTCTGTGGTGAGCTTGTCTCTACTGGCTTCTTCTTGAGTGAGTTGAAACTTCTCTGAAGAGCTGGTGCAGTTGACTTCTTCTCTACTGTCTGTCTTCCTTTTCTAACTAACTGGTTAAATGTTGGCATGTTTTCACCTCCTGTATATAAATTAAAAATGATAAAGCATGTTTTTACGCATGCTTTATCATTATATAGTCGAGTATTTTCTCTGTCAAGCATTTATTTGACAAATATTTTCTTAACGAACTCAAAGACTCTCTCTGTTTCCATTGCCAGTCTGGCTTGATCAAATTCTGTATAACCTTCATTTACAAGAAACGCCTGTCCCATTATATATTTGTGCATTTCCTCATTTATCTGATCTGCAACAATCTCATCACAGTGAAGTGTCTCAACTAACATCTTCTCTGTCCTGGTATCCTTAAACAGTCCATGTCCCGAGTCATTGTCTGCAACGAGCTGTCTGAACAACACCCTCTCACTGTCTGCAAACTCACAGACAATAGTGGTCTGGCTGACATAATCCGCATTCTCTTTCTTACACAGACTTGTCTTCAGGGAACCGTAAACCTCATTTATACGCTCTGTTGTAATCTCTATAACAGCTCCCATATCAACAAAATTCTCATATATTGGTTGTGTTGAACAGGAAATCTCTTTTGCCAGTTTTCTTGCTGTTATTGCGGCAATTCCTTCTCTTCTGGCAAGGTTATACGCCGCTTCTAATATACCTTCTTTATTGATTTTCTTTACAGCAGCCATATTATTCCATTTCTTTCTTACTAAATATTTCCAAAAAGAAATCCGGCATATCCTATTTCTCACAGGTATATCTGAATACCTTTATGAGAAATTGACATATCCCGGATTCCCCTTATATCCTTCATGTCGAGCAGCTTCGCAGCCACTACTTTTTTATATACATCCAAGCAAATGAGTGATTACTCTTCGTCAGCATCTCCGGCTGTATCGAGGGTCTCAAATACGATCTCCTCTGAATTTACATTCTCTAACTCTTCGTAATCATCTGTATCCTCATCTTCATCAAAGAAGTTAAGCTCTTCCATATCAGTGTCAAGCTTTACTGAACGATATCTCTTCATTCCTGTACCAGCAGGTATAAGCTTTCCGATGATAACGTTTTCCTTAAGTCCGATAAGTGGATCAACCTTACTCTTGATCGCAGCATCTGTAAGAACCTTTGTTGTCTCCTGGAATGATGCAGCCGACATAAATGAATCAGTTGCAAGTGATGCCTTTGTTATACCAAGCATTATCTGTGTTCCAGTTGCAGGCTCCTTGCCCTCTGCGATAAGCTTCTCATTTGTATCTTCAAACTCAAGCAGATCTGCCTGTGTTCCTGGAAGATAATCTGAATCTCCCGGCTCATCAATTATGATCTTCTTAAGCATCTGTCTTACGATGATCTCAATGTGCTTATCATTGATATCAACACCCTGAAGTCTGTAAACCTTCTGAACCTCACGGAGCATGTAATCCTGAACTGCACGAACACCCTTTATCTTAAGGATATCATGTGGATTAACTGATCCCTCTGTAAGCTCATCACCAGCCTCAAGTACCTGATCATCAAGAACTCTGATACGTGAACCATAAGGAATAAGATATGCCTTTGACTCACCTGTCTCATCGTTTGTTATGACAACCTCTCTCTTCTTCTTGTTGTCACGGAGCTGTACCTTTCCGCCAAACTCTGCAATGATCGCAAGTCCCTTTGGCTTTCTGGCCTCGAAAAGCTCCTCAACTCTTGGAAGACCCTGTGTGATATCGCCACCGGCAACACCACCTGTATGGAATGTTCTCATTGTAAGCTGTGTACCAGGCTCACCGATTGACTGTGCAGCGATAATTCCAACTGACTCACCAACCTGTACAGGCATTCCTGTTGCCATGTTCGCACCGTAGCACTTTGCACACACACCGAGGTGTGACTTACATGTGAGGACTGTTCTGATCTTAAGCTTTGCATCTGATCTTACAACTTCGTTTCCATCGTCATCCTTAACGGTGAATGGAACGCCGTTGGCATCGACACCCTTCTTAACAATGAGCTCAGCTCTCTTAGGAGTTACCATATGATTTATCTTGACAAGCATGTTGCCCTCTGCATCATATACAGACTCTGCAAGGTAACGTCCTGTGATTCTCTCCTGAAACTCCTCGATCATTTCCTTGCCCTCTCTGAAGGCCTCAATGACCATACCCGGAATTGAATCTCTTCCTATACTACAATCAGGCTCTCTGATTATAAGATCCTGTGATACATCTACAAGTCGTCTTGTCAGGTATCCTGAATCGGCTGTACGAAGAGCTGTATCTGACAGACCCTTACGAGCACCATGCGCTGAAATGAAATACTCCAGAACGTCAAGTCCCTCTCGGAAGTTAGACTTGATTGGGAGCTCAATGGTCTTACCTGTTGTATCTGCCATCAGTCCTCGCATACCTGCAAGCTGCTTGATCTGCTGATTAGAACCACGGGCTCCAGAATCAGCCATCATGAATATATTGTTATATTTATCAAGACCTGCGAACAGGAGATCCTGCAGATGCTTATCTGCCTTCTCCCAGATCTTAACTACTGCCTGATATCTCTCCTCGTCTGATACAAGACCACGTCTGAACTTCTTGGTGATTTGGTCAACGAGCTTCTGTGCATCCTCAAGGATATCCTTCTTCTCATCAGGCACCTTCATATCTGAAATAGATACTGATATAGCACTTCTTGTTGAATACTTATATCCTATTGCCTTGACATCATCAAGAACCTCTGCAGTCTTTGTTGCACCGTGTGTATTGATACACTTGTCAAGGATTGGCTTGAGCTGCTTCTTTCCTACATGGAAATCTATCTCAAGCTTCAGAGCGTTCTCACGAACAGTTCTGTCTACATATCCGAGATCCTGTGGAATGATCTCATTGAAGAGAAGCTTTCCAAGTGTTGTATCGATAACACCTGTAACTTCCTCGCCCTCGAACTCACCGGTTCTTCTTACATGGATCTTGGTGTGAAGTGTAATTCCACCATTCTCATATGCAAGTATTGCCTCATTCTTGGACTTAAAATATCTTCCCTCTCCGATCTCGCCTTCCTTTTCCATTGTCAGATAGTAGATACCAAGTACCATATCCTGTGAAGGAACGGCAACAGGCGCACCATCTGATGGCTTCAGCAGGTTGTTAGGTGAAAGCAGAAGGAATCTACACTCAGCCTGTGCCTCTACTGTAAGTGGAAGATGGACAGCCATCTGGTCTCCATCGAAATCGGCATTGAAGGCTGTACATACGAGTGGGTGAAGCTTTATAGCCTTACCGCCTACAAGCACTGGCTCAAATGCCTGGATTCCAAGTCTGTGAAGTGTAGGGGCACGGTTAAGCATAACCGGATGCTCCTTGATGACATCCTCAAGAATGTCCCAAACCTGTGGCTCAAGCTTCTCTACCATCTTCTTTGCCTGCTTGATATTGTTTGCCTTACCTGTAGCTGTAAGCTCCTTCATAACAAATGGCTTGAACAGCTCGATAGCCATCTCCTTAGGGAGACCGCACTGGTAAATCTTAAGCTCTGGTCCAACTACGATAACTGAACGTCCTGAGTAGTCAACTCGCTTACCAAGAAGGTTCTGACGGAAACGTCCCTGCTTACCTTTCAGCATCTCTGAAAGTGACTTCAGTGCTCTGTTACCAGGGCCTGTTACCGCACGTCCACGTCTACCGTTATCTATAAGTGCATCAACTGCCTCCTGAAGCATTCTCTTCTCATTTCTCACGATGATCTCAGGAGCACCGAGATCAAGGAGTCTGCGGAGACGATTATTCCTGTTGATAATTCTTCTGTACAGATCGTTGAGGTCTGATGTTGCAAATCTTCCACCTTCAAGCTGTACCATAGGTCTGATATCTGGTGGGATAACAGGTATTACATTCATGATCATCCACTCAGGTCTGTTCTCTGATGTTCTGAATGCCTCCATTACCTCAAGTCTCTTGATGATCCTTGTACGCTTCTGGCCGCTGCATGTCTCAAGCTCTTTCTTAAGCTCTGCGCTCTCGGCATCAAGGTCTATTGCCTTGAGAAGCTTCTGTATAGCCTCTGCGCCCATCTCTGCAACGAATGAACCGTAACCATACTCCTTCTCTGCCTCTCTGAACTCCTGCTCGTTGAGGATCTGCTTGTAAGCAAGCGGAGTATCCTTTGGATCTGTTACTATATATGATGAGAAGTACAGTACCTTCTCAAGCACTCTTGGTGATATATCAAGGATCAGTCCCATACGGCTAGGGATTCCCTTGAAGTACCATATATGTGATACAGGAGCAGCGAGCTCAATATGTCCCATACGCTCTCTACGAACGTTGGACTTTGTTACCTCAACTCCACACTTATCACACACGATTCCCTTGAATCTGATCTTCTTGTACTTACCACAATTACACTCCCAGTCCTTCTGTGGCCCAAATATTCTCTCACAGAACAGACCGTCCTTCTCAGGCTTAAGTGTTCTATAGTTGATAGTCTCAGGGCGCTTTACCTCACCATGTGACCATTCTCTTATCTTTTCAGGAGATGCAAGTCCGATTTTTATTGCGTCAAAGTTCAATGACTTTTCCTGTTCTGCATTGTCTACATTGTATTCTGGCATCTTACAAAGCTCCTTTCTTATTCTTCCTCATTATTATCCATATAATCTGAATCGCCGAGGTCTTCCATATCACTTATATCGTCGTTCTCATCAACCTCTGAGAATCCGCTTGCCTGAAGCTCATCTGCGTCATCGCCTCTGAACACCTCAGGTGCATCGCTCTCATCCATATCATCGTCTCTGTCTGATGATCTGTCGCTGAGAAGTCTCTTGATACTTGTGTTGTAATCATAAGCTTCCATGGTCTCGCTGAGATCAACTTCAACCATCTTCTTGTTGCCTTCCTCGTCCTCTTCCTCTCTTACGACTCTTACATCAAGTCCGAGAGCCTGGAACTCCTTGAGAAGTACCTTGAATGACTCAGGCACACCAGGTGCTGGTATATTGTCGCCCTTGATAATAGCCTCATATGTCTTAACACGTCCTACAACATCATCAGACTTAACTGTCAGAATCTCCTGCAGTGTGTATGAAGCACCATAAGCCTCAAGAGCCCAAACCTCCATCTCTCCGAAACGCTGTCCACCAAACTGAGCTTTACCACCCAGTGGCTGCTGTGTTACCAGTGAGTACGGACCGGTTGAACGAGCATGGATCTTATCATCAACCAGATGGTGCAGCTTGAGGTAATGCATGTAACCGATAGTTACAGGGGCATCAAAGTTCTCACCTGTTCTACCATCACGGAGCTGAACCTTACCTGTTCTGTTGATAGGCACGCCCTTCCACTCTGCTCTGTGGTCTCTGTTCGTGTAGAGGTAATCCATAACCTCAGGCTTTACTGTATCCTTGTACTTAGCCTCGAAGTCTTCCCATGTACCATTTGCATAGTCATTGGCCATCTCCAGTGTATCCATGATGTCAAACTCTGTAGCACCATTGAATACAGGAGTGGATACCTTGAATCCAAGAACCTGTGAAGCAAGTCCGAGATGGATCTCGAGGACCTGTCCGATGTTCATTCGTGAAGGAACGCCCAGTGGGTTAAGCACGATATCAAGAGGACGTCCGTTTGGAAGGAATGGCATATCCTCAACAGGGAGCACTCGTGAAACTACACCCTTGTTACCATGACGACCAGCCATCTTATCTCCGACCTGGATCTTTCTCTTCTGTGCTATATATACTCTGACCTTCTTGTCTACGCCTGCCGGAAGATCGTCTCCATCAGCACGTGTAAATACCTTTGCATCTATAACAATACCGAATGCTCCGTGTGGAACCTTCAGTGATGTATCTCTTACCTCTCTTGCCTTCTCACCGAAGATGGCACGAAGAAGTCTCTCCTCTGCTGTCAGCTCAGTCTCTCCCTTTGGAGTAACCTTTCCAACGAGGATATCACCGGCACGAACCTCTGCGCCGATTCTGATGATACCATTCTCATCAAGATCCTTGAGGACATCATTTGACAGACCTGCAAGATCTCTTGTGATCTCCTCCTTACCAAGCTTGGTATCACGAGCCTCACACTCGTATTTCTCTATATGAATTGATGTGTATACATCATCCTGTACAAGTCTCTCGCTGAGAAGAACCGCATCCTCGTAGTTGTAACCTTCCCATGTCATGAAACCGATCAGTGGGTTCTTACCAAGTGCGATCTCTCCGCCAGATGTTGAAGGGCCATCTGCGATAACCTCTCCAGCCTTTACGTGGTCACCCTTGAACACGATAGGTCTCTGGTTCATACAGTTACCCTGGTTGCTTCGTGCAAACTTGATGATGTGATATACATCCTTTGTTCCATCCTCATCTGCTCTTACACAGACCTCTGTGCTGTTTGAATATTCTACAACACCGTCTCTCTTGGCAACGACGCAGACACCTGAATCTACAGCAGCCTTTGCCTCCATACCTGTTCCAACCACTGCTGACTCTGTCATCATAAGAGGAACCGCCTGACGCTGCATGTTTGATCCCATGAGGGCACGGTTAGCATCATCGTTCTGAAGGAATGGGATCATCGATGTAGCAACTGAGAATACCATCTTAGGTGATACATCCATGAGATCAACCTTTGACTTAGGGAACTCGGTTGTATCAGCTCTGAATCTTCCTGATACATTGTTCTTGACAAAGTGTCCATTCTCATCTATAGGCTCATTAGCCTGTACTACTCTGTATCTGTCCTCCTCGTCTGCTGTAAGGTAAACAACCTCATCTGTAACAACAGGGTTAGAAGGATCTGTCTTATCAAGCTTTCTATATGGAGCCTCAACGAAACCATACTCGTTGATACGCGCATATGTAGCCAGTGAGTTGATAAGTCCGATGTTAGGACCCTCAGGGGTCTCGATAGGACACATTCTACCGTAATGTGTATAGTGTACATCTCGGACCTCGAATCCGGCTCTGTCTCGTGAAAGTCCACCAGGGCCAAGGGCTGAAAGTCTTCTCTTATGAGTCAGCTCTGACAGAGGGTTATTCTGATCCATAAACTGTGACAACTGTGAACTTCCGAAGAACTCCTTAACAGCAGCCGTTACAGGCTTGATATTGATAAGGGACTGAGGTGTGATAGACTCAGCATCCTGTGTTGTCATTCTCTCTCTTACAACTCTCTCAAGTCTTGAAAGACCGATTCTATACTGGTTCTGAAGAAGCTCTCCAACCGCTCTGATACGTCTGTTGCCCAGATGGTCGATGTCATCGTCATTACCAATGCCATACTCGAGGTGAATGTTGTAATTTATGGAAGCAAATATGTCTTCCTTTGTAATATGCTTTGGTACGAGGTCTGACATGTCTCTCTCTATGGCAGCCTTGAGCTTCTCTGTATCATCACCATACTCCTCGAGGAGTCCCTCGAGAACCGGATAATATACTCTCTCCACAATGCCAAGCTCAGCAGGATCAAAATCCACATAGTTGGCAATGTTGACCATCATATTAGAAAGAACCTTAACGTTTCTCTCCTCTGTCTGGATCATAACATAAGGAACTGCTGCATCCTGAATTGTGTCTGCAAGCTCCTCTGATACTGTTGTTCCAGCTTCAGCGATAACCTCTCCTGTGCTAGGATCGATAGCATCCTCAGCAAGGACATGTCCTGCTATACGAGCCTTGAGAGCAAGCTTCTTGTTGAACTTGTAACGTCCAACCTTTGCAAGATCGTATCTTCTCGCATCAAAGAACATAGCATTAATAAGGCTCTCTGCATTCTCAACTACTGAAGGCTCGTCTGGTCTGATCTTCTTGTAAAGCTCTACCACGCCCTCTGCATATGACTTTGCAGGATCCTTGTTAAGACTCTCCATGATCTTTGGCTCCTCGCCAAATAAATCTATGATCTCCTGATCTGTTCCAAGACCAAGTGCACGGATAAGAACAGTCACAGGTACCTTTCTGGTTCTATCCACACGAACATAGAATACATCGTTGGAATCTGTCTCATACTCCAGCCATGCACCTCTGTTAGGAATTACTGTACATGCATACAGCTTCTTACCAACCTTATCATGTGTTATATCATAGTAAATACCAGGTGAACGCACTAACTGGCTTACTATAACTCGCTCTGCACCATTGATAACGAATGTTCCTGTCTCTGTCATAAGAGGAAGATCACCCATGAATATCTCATGATCTGACATCTCCTTAGCATCTCCGACTCTGAGTCTGACCTTGACTCTGAGAGGCGCCGCATATGTTGCATCTCTCTCCTTGCATTCCTCGATACTGTACTTCAAGTCATCTTTACAGAACTGAAAATCTACGAACTCAAGACTATACTGTCCAGAGTAATCAGTGATAGGAGAAATATCCCTGAATGCTTCCTTCAGACCGTCAGTTAAGAACCAATTGTATGAATTCTTCTGAACCTCTATGAAGTTAGGCATCTCCAGGACGTCCTTCTGCTTAGCGTAGCTCATTCTGTAGCCTTTTCCAGACTTGACAGGACTAATTCTGTTCTTTTCCATCGACACATTCACCCCTTGGAATTTATTTTTATGCTTTTTAAGACAAACCTTAGTTTAAATAAGTGTTTTAAAGCCATTTATCACCATATTATGATGTGTATGCACACGAAGCCATAATAGTGACAGTTTACTATCCTAACAGCAAATGCAATATTTGTCAACTATATTTTGGAAATTTTTTAGATTTTTTTATTAATTGAGAAAAGATGTATAGAAAAACCGGCCCGGCGGGATGAGATCCATCTCCGCCAGGCCGAATAAAGTCTGATAATAAAATAAGGATCAAATTACTTTAATGTAACCTTAGCGCCCTCAGCCTCGAGCTTTGTCTTAGCTTCCTCAGCCTCTTCCTTAGTAGCGTCCTCCTTGATTACCTTTGGAGCACCATCTACAGCGTCCTTAGCTTCCTTAAGACCTAAGCCTGTAAGCTCACGAACAACCTTGATAACCTTAACCTTGTTAGGACCAACCTCTGTAAGCTCTACGTTGAATGAATCCTTCTCCTCGGCTGCTGCTGCACCGTCTGCACCTGCTGCTGCAACTACAACACCTGCTGCTGCTGATACGCCGAACTCCTCTTCACAAGCCTTAACTAAGTCGTTTAACTCTAATACTGATAAACCTTTGATTACTTCAATAATTTCCTGAGTTGTCATTATGTTTTTCCTCCATATAATATAATTTGTTATTTTGTAATGCATCCGCACATCATTCTCGTATCATGCGGATACCATTTGTCCATGATATAGACAGTTGAATATCTGACAGCATATGATCCCGGCAGTGCCGATATATACATCAGATGTTCTATCAGGCTTAATATTAAGCCTCCTTCTGCTCTGCGATCTGCTTGATAACACGAGCGAAGTTTGCGATAGGTGACTGGATACTTCCAAGGAACTTGGAAATAAGCGCGTCTCTTGAAGGGATCTTTGCAATAACCTGGATTCCTTCTGCATCGTAGAATGTACCTTCTACAACGCCGCCCTTAAGCTCAAGAGCTGGGGCATTCTTTGCGAAGTCTGCAAGAACTCTTGCAGCCGCTGTAGCGTCATCCTTGCAGATTGCAAGACCAGTCGGTCCCTCTAAACAACCCTTAAGGCCTTCGAACTCTGTTCCCTCGATAGCGAAGTTAACCATTGTGTTCTTGTATACCTTGTATACAACACCAGCTTCTCTTAAATTCTTACGGAGCTGTGTATCCTGCTCAACTGTAAGACCACGATAGTCTACAACTACTGCAGTAGCAGCGCCTTCAAGATTTGCCTTGATCTCTTCTACTATTGGCTTCTTTAACTCTACCTTTGCCATAATGCGCCTCCTTATTTTACTAATGACTGCACATTCCAAGATATAAAAAAACTCTCAAAGCCCTAAGACCTGAGAGTAGATTGTTAATTCAATAACGATATCTTTCCTCGGTAGGTGATATAACATCTTACGCCCTAAGGCACCTACTGTCTTCGGCAGTTCATCGTTGCTTAATGTAACACACTGCAAATGCAATGTCAACAATTTTTTTATTTTTTACCCGACCTGACTCAAATCCGTTTATTGCCAGGCTCACGCTCACGCGCCGATCGTCTCATCCACAGCATTTGCTATTGCGTCTGCTATGGCTTCAAAATTGTAATCATACAGGTAATTGTCGTAATCGTTGTTGATAAAGCCTGTTTCTATGAGCACTGCGGGCATTTCAGTCCGGCGCAGCACCGCCAGCCCCGGCCTCTCCTCAACATTTATATTTCGAAAGCCCAGCTTTTCAAGCTCGCTGTTGATTTCCTGTGCAAGATTGTATTTCACTCCGCTTTTATCGTAGACAAGGGTCTGCACTCCGCTGTACTTGTTGGCCTCCGGTGCAGAGTTGCGGTGAAGCGATATAAAATAATCTGCTCCGCTCTCATTTCCCTTCTGTGCTTTGCGGACCGGAGAATCGTATACATCCTCCGTTCTGGTGTATACCACATCATATCCCCTGCGGGTGAGTTCATCCCCAAGTGCCAGCGCCAGGTTCAGGTTATCGTTTTTCTCAAGCCTGCCCTCATACGATGCACCGTTGTCATATCCGCCGTGCCCGGCATCTATCATAATTTTTGTTGCCATATAAAACATCCAGCCCCGGTTGTTTATTCCATTTATAATATGTAACAACCGGGGCTGTGATAACACGTTTATTCAAGGTTTATCATTTGAACCAGAGATCCAGATCCACGTCTCCGGATATACCGTCAACGGTTCCGGACTCGGTGTACTGCCATCCTGTATATTTGTATGGGAAATTAGGAACATTTGCATAGTGTGCAAGCCACAGCTCGTAATCCCCAAGTCTGTCCATGTCAAGGCACTGTGCGAACATATTCCTGCTGGCATATATCATCGGCGTGTAGCCTGCCGCCTTTATCGTCTCACAGAAGCCGACTATGCCATCCGTTCTCTCATCATTCGATGCGTTGTCGCCTCTCGCCTCACTGTCGCCGATAAGCTCCGAGTCGATAACTATAGGATACTTGACGTTCATCTTGCCTATCTGTTTGAGGACAAAATTCGCTTCCTCTACACCCTCGTCATATGTTATCGCCTGGGTGAAGAAGTAAAGCCCTGTCGGTATTTTGTATTTGATGACGGCCGCCTTGCTGTCCTCAAAGCTTGAATCCAGCATCAGTCCGCCCTGCGTGTAGCCTCTGTAACCCACTCTGAGCATAACAAAATCTATGTCTTTGTTCTTCGCCAGAGTCTCCCAGTCTATGTCTGACTGGAATGTTGACAGATCCACACCCACCAGTGTGTCCTTTATATTGTCATCGCTGTAATGCATATATCCATCGTCGCCCGTGTAGAACTTCTCAACATCGAGATTGTTTCTCTCCACCTTGTCGCTGATCTTGTACAGCAGCGCATCAGGGCCGAGTTCTCCGACATTGATGTACGCTGTCGGTATATAGTTCCAGTAATTGTCATATATAAGACTGGTTATCTCCGTATCCTCGAGCGTATATCCCGATTCATAGGAAAGCCCCGGAGATGCCTTGGAGTTGGTAAATCCTCCCGATCTTCCTATAAATATTCCTATAACAATTCCAGCAATAAGACATACCGATCCAACCAGTATGCACCAGTTTCTGGTAAATTTCTTTATCTGTTGTGTGTCCATATCTCTACCTGTCTCTTCCTTCTTAGCTTAGTCCGCCTTAGTCCGCATACACTGATTACATATTATCAAGGAAATGTTCCGTGCCAAGCCGCAAATGTATGACCTTGTCATACTTCTTCTTTATGGCATGTCTGAACCTTCTCGCCTCACTGTGTGAGAACATTCTCTCAAGATCCGCTTCTCTGAGTATCGGTTCATCACAGAGTATCTTGTACTTGATGTTCCAGTCATACATAAGACTTGTACAGTTATCTATGCTCACCCGCAGCATCGTTCCTTTGTTTTTACCCATGAACACTCTTCTGTTCCATCTGTGTTTTGCAACCGAATTCTTGGCATCAAATACAACCTCAGCCCCCGGATACTTCTTCCATATCGCATCCAGGAACAACTTCAGCTTGTCCTTGTCAAAATATCTCATCATATCGTATACAACAAACAGGATCGCCACATCCTGAGGCTTCTGCACTTCATCAAGCCATTCGTAATCAAATATTGAACTTCCTATGTTGACCTCTCTGTCCCGGATCTCCATGTATTTTCTTCTTATATCTATGCGCTCTGGGAGATCAACATTGTACCACTTTATACGGCCGTTATCCACACGGGAAAACATGGTATCCAGTTCGCATCCGACATTGACGATAATTCCGTCCGCATATCTATTTATGAAGTTTCGAACTCTCTCGTCCACAGCGACCAGCCTCTCCATCATGACTGTCCTGTCGTAAAATGTGTATCTGGCATTCCTCTTCTTATGCTCGATGCCTAATTTGTCCGTGAGCTTTATGGCCTCGTTGTCCTCATATAACTTTGGATAACGCTCAGCCATCATCGCCCTGCACCAGATGTCATTCTCTATGTCAGCAGGTACAAAATCCGAATCTCCCTTGATGCATCCGGCGATCTTCTTCATGATGGTCTTGCACTCCGGTATGAGGGGATGCTCGAGATAATCGTGTGTCACCGCATAATACTGATAGTAATGCACCTTCATATTCGTCCTGCTCGCGTTATCATACAGCCTTCTGGCATAGCAGTTGAGCATGTCGTCATTTGTCGTGAATATATCCATCTCATCGCATATATCCGTTATGTCGTAATACACGGGACTTGTCATATCCGTCCTGCCTGCCGCATCCTTCACCCAGTAAGCAGAGAGGAAATGCTTTATCCCCGGCGTGTAGTAATATCTGTACATAAAACGGCTCTTGTCACTCATCTTCTGTTCAAGCTCCGTGTCCTCAAATTCCGTGTCAAGAACCGGGGAGCACAGTATGAGCTTGTCCGGTCTTCTCCTGCCCTTCTTCCACAACTGTATGGCAAGCGATAACGCCAGACAGCCTCCGGATGAATGTCCGAGAAGCACCAGACGCTGGACATCCTCCGAGTCACACAGCTTGTCATACGCACCCGTAAGCATATCCAGTGCCTCTGTCACCGAATGCTCCGGCGCAAGCGGGTATATCGGAACCACCGCCCCATAGCCGGTTCTCTCCACCGTGTCGAACACAAACTTCCATTCATTGTGTGTTATCCTCGACACAAATCCTCCGCCGTGTATATACATGAAGAACTCCGTCGCCCTGCCGTCTTTAGGCATCACATAAAAGCACAGTCCGCCCTTCTCAAACACCGATCTGACCTTAAACTTATCTTCATTATAAGAAGGCGGATTATAATCCTCTTTTTTGTGAAGCTTAACCGCTGTTTTATATATGTCAGAGGCTTTCATATGCCTGTCATCAAGCATGACGTGCCCCATCTTTTCTATTGCAATAGTTAAGTAATTCTGACTCTCCATTGTCCACCTTTCCAAATGTCCGGTCTACAACTCTCTTTCAGTTATTTTTGCACATGTCAATAATATAATCAAGAAATGATTTTATTTACTGTTGCAATATTGTCAATTTATGATATTATAATTGCGGTAAACAGGATGCATACAGCATAGAAAGGCAAATCTTATGAATATTACGATGTTAAAGAGTAAGATACACCGCGCAGTTGTAACTCAGGCTGAGCTCAATTACGTCGGCAGTATAACTGTAGATTCTGAGCTTTTAAAGGCCGCCGGAATCCTTGAGTATGAATTAGTACAGATTGTTGACATAGAAAATGGTAATCGTTTCGAGACATACACCATAGCAGGAGAGCCGGGATCAGGAGTTATGTGCCTCAACGGTGCTGCTGCCCGTCAGGTCCAGGTCGGAGATCACATCATTCTCATGTGCTACGCATCAATGACACCTGAGGAGGCAAAGGAGCACACACCTAAGGTCGTATTTGTAAATGATGACAACTCCATCTCACGTATTACCGATTACGAGAAGCACGGAGAGCTTTTCAGCTAGATCATATATAGAATAAAAAGAACTATTCGTTTTAACTAAAGACGAATAGTTCTTTTTTATATTCGGATATGACCGGTCTTATCTGTCGGCATCCTCAAGGATAAGTCTGCACATCTCCGGCACATTTACCTCATCCATAATTATGTCTGCTTTTATGTCTCTGTCGGCATCATCCACCGGGGATATATTGGAGTGTACATAACAGGTGTGGAGTCCGACCTGCTTCGCCGCCAGCACATCACATACCGCGTCATTTCCCACCATTATGGATCTGTTCGGATTGATATGATTTCTGTCCAGGAGCTGCTGATAGAACGCTGCATCCGGCTTCATTGCACCGAAATCCGAAGAGAGCGATATATCTGTAAAATATCCCTCTATGCCAAGTGACTGAACCTCAGGGAAGGTGAAAACTCTCTGTGCATTTGACAGGATGTATAATTTCTTTCCGGCCTGCTTGAGCTGTTCGAGCATATCCGTCACGCCGTCATACAGTCTTATATATCCTGTAGACGCCTTGCGGAACTCCTGAGCCGCAGCCACTGTCAGCTCTGCACAATCGGACGGTGTCTGATCTTTTTTCAACGTGAGCTGCTCAAATACCTCAAGTATCTGTATCTCAGGGAATTTGAACCTCTTCTTTGCCATGGCCTGTTCTGCGCGTCTGATCTGTCTCTTGTACCTTGATCTGAGTCCTGCCGGATTGTATTTCACTCCGTGCTGCGCATAGAACTCACACATATGTTTCCACACAGCGATGTCCTCCTCATCAGTGTGAATGTCTATCAATGTTCCATATAAGTCAAATATAATATTGTCGTACACGTCATACCTCCGGGTAATTCTTTATTTTTTAGCGATAGCAGGCTCTCGCACCGCCAATGTATTTTGCACGGGTTCTCGCCATAACCACATGTGCACTTCCAACCATGCTGTGCTCAGATCTGACCGGAACGGCCACCGGCGCAAGATGCATGCCTATGAGAGTATCTCCTATATCAATGCCTGCCTGTGCCTGTATAGCCTCGATAGCCACTGGCTCCTTCATATCTGCGTATGCCGCTGTGGCAAATGAACCGCCCGCCTTGAGCTGTGGCACAACATTGACTATCGGTATCCTGTTCGCCTTTGCATATTCCTTCTCAACTATTATTGCCCTGTTCAGATGTTCACAGCACTGCGCCGCCATGTAGACACCTGTGTCTTTGAGTTCATCGAGTATTGCTCCCGCTATACATTTGCCGATCTCCTCACTGGAGAATGAGCCTATCCTCATATTTGCAACTTCGCTGGATGAGCAGCCGACCACCAGCGCATCGCCGGGTTCAAGTCCCGCAACTGCAAGAAGATCCTTCACAGCGCCACGGACCTCATCTTCGATCTCCTTCAAATGGTCAAAGGCTTCTGTTGAAACGCCCTGTCCCGCAGGTCTGAGTCCTTCCTCAATGCTCGTAGGTTCAGCTTTCTCCGGCTCAGAAATATCCTGAACCTCCTCATATTCATCCTTATCTATGGACACCGGCACACCGGTCTTGCCGAGCACAGTCACGCCGCCGTACCATGTGCTGTCCACCTTGAGCACATCGCCCACTTCATATTCCATTGAGTATTCATCTTTCTTTTTTATTATCTTCACCATCTTTGCCATGTCACAGATCTCCTTTCCTGTACATTTGCATTTACATGCGCTTTATTATCTTATATAGAAGAGAGCCATACATAACTCTCATAACCTCTTCGTATTCGTCCCGTGTCACGTACTCTCCGTAGGTCATCATCTCATATGTAACACCGGCTTCTCTGACCTGGTAATCCAGGCAGGACAGGCCATTGCGCTCGTAGAACGCCTTTCTCCGGCACCTCTGGTCGTAATTCGGCGCATTCTCATCAAGGGGCTCGATATTCAGAAACAGCTTCTGATCCGGATACTCTGCTCTCACCTTTTTTAATATTGCAGAGCCGTATCCACCATCTCTTGCCGATTCATCTATCGCAAGGAACATGAGCGTTTTCACCCTGTCATCACCTATCACATATGTCAGTCCGACAAATCTGCCCGAGTCCACAACCGCACGAAACCTCGCCTTTCCCTGTCTGCATCTTCTGGTGAGCATCCACATAGGAGGTCTTTCTTCCCTTGGGAACGCAGTCACGAACAGGTGCTTTACCTGTTTTCTATAATCATCAATATCAACAAATTTTAATTCCATATTATAACCTTCTAAGCTCAGTCGTCCTATCTGTCAACATATTTTATCTGAACATCGCCCGATGCGGTATCGACAATGCACTTGTTTTCATTTGCCATATGGGGCTCAGGTATGTCCACCTCTCCGCTCTTGCTGTTCACAAGGAAACGTTTCTCCGACAAGAATGATATATCCACGTTACCACTCTCCGTCGCAAACCAGAGCATATGTCCATCGCACGCATCTACATTTATATCTCCTGAAGATGTCATGAACTGTCCAACCTTTGCCGCCTTTATATTATACCCCTCAAGCAAACCCTTGCCCGCGGATATTATGACATTGTCGCCGTGGACGTTCATTATCGAAAAGTCGCCGCTGCTGCCATTCACCTTCACACTGTCCGCATCCACAGAAGCCATGGTGACCTCACCGGAATCTGTGACGACATTTACATTTTCTGCGGTTATATTGGACAGATACGCTCCGCCATTCACCTCAGTTACTTCAAATGTCCCACAGGATATCTGCACACTGGACACCAGAGTTCCCGTCTTCGAGGTCATGGATATATCTCCATACTCTCCCTCCGGTATACTCACCACGACATAAGGATCGTCTCCAAAGCCCATGTCTGAGCCAAATGTCCTGTTGTCGGCACAGGTCATGACCAGTGCATCATCCTGCACCGTCACGGAATGTATGACGTCGGGCGAATCGAAATATGTGACGTGACATTTGTCATCGTCGGATTCCACCAGTTTCACATCCATGTCGTCTGCCACCTGTATGTTAATGTCCCGGAACTTCTCAGTTATGGTCATCTCTTTTTCTGTGTAAGAGTTTTTCGCTTTTGCCTTTTTTTCTTCTTTCATCGTCATACGCGCCTGTCTTCCAAGCCCAGCGGATATGATCACCGCAGTCAGCATGACTCCGACCACCAGAACAACTATGGCACGCATGATCCATTTTGCAACTTTCAAATGCATTTACCTCAATACAAATATGTTTTTCATCCAACCCATTATATATACAAAACGGATGTATTGCAAATCCTGCAATACATCCGCGTGTTGTAACTCTATAATTCTATATATCCAGTGCCTTGTGGTTCATTATTTCTTAACCACAATATTTTTTGCAGCACTCCATGTTGAATAATATGTCACCTTGCCGGTATCCTGTGCCCAGGCGGTCACTTCCGGCATATTCACCGAGGTCAGCATCATAGCCGCCGACAGTACAAATGCCATAAATCATTTCATCCTTCTCATAAGCCTCTCCTTTTATTCACATAATTTTTTTGACAACATTCTGGAAAAATTATACCGCCGATGGAACCAGGCCCCTCCACTATCTCTGCCTAAAATAGAAAAAATCCACAGGTCGGCTGACATTTGCCAGATATCCTGTGGATCCTTAGACTTCATTATCACTATACAATTATTTCCCCAGCGTGTTCGCCCTGTTGTCGATATTCTTCTGGAAGTTGATGACCTTATGGTCGTATGGCTCATCCATCAGCTTGGACTGGATCATGAAGTCCGCTGTGGCTTTGTTGTTCGCCATCGGTATGTCGTACACCTGAGCGATACGGAGCAGAGCCTTCACATCCGGATCGTGTGGTGCTGCCGTGAGCGGATCAGAGAAGAATACCACGAAATCTATCCTACCCTCCACTATCTTGGCACCGATCTGCTGGTCTCCTCCAAGCGGACCGCTGTTGTAGCCCTTCACCTGAAGGTTTGTCCTGTCTGTTATCATGCGGGCTGTAGTTCCCGTTCCACACAGCTCATGCTGGCTCAGTATGTTCCTGTTGTCCTCGCACCATCTGATGAGCTCTTCCTTCTTCGCATCATGGGCAATAAGAGCTATCCTTTTCTGCTTTGGTATGGTCATTGTGATGTAATCTGCACTCATGTCTGTACCTCCTGTTCCTGCTATTTGCGAGCATTACTCCCATACCCTTACTCTACCCAATCCATCCATCATTTTCAATATAAAACACTATAATATAGAAAAAATTTACTGCATTATTACATTTGCAATTTTGCCGAACTTTCCTCTGTTTTTTCTCCCATCTGTGTGGTATTCTCTTATAGGACGCTTTATAAATTTAAGTATTCTTACTTATTACATTATTTCATAAAGAGATACACAGACAAAACCATATGTCTGTTCAATTATAGTTTAAGGAGATTCACAAGATGAGAAAAATTGGCTTTGACAATGACAAATATCTGTCCATGCAGTCTGAGCATATCAGAGAGAGGATCGGACAGTTCGGAGACAAGCTGTATCTGGAATTTGGTGGAAAGTTATTCGACGACTATCACGCATCCAGAGTCCTTCCAGGATTCGCTCCGGACAGTAAGCTTCAGATGCTTCTCCAGCTTGCAGACCAGGCTGAGATGATCATATCTATAAATGCTGCCGACATAGAGCGCAACAAGATCAGACACGATCTCGGCATCACTTACGATCAGGATGTCATCAGACTTATAGGCGTATACAAAGAAAAGGGACTGTATGTGAGCAGTGTGGTAATCACCAGATACGCTGGACAGTCTTCTGCGGATGTTTTCCAGAAGAAGCTTGAAGCAATAGGGATCAAGGTTTACCACCACTATTCAATCGACGGATATCCAAACAACGTAGAAAAGATCGTCAGTGATGAGGGATACGGCAAGAACGAGTATGTTGAGACTACCAGACCTCTCGTCATCGTCACAGCACCTGGCCCTGGAAGCGGCAAGATGGCTACATGCCTCTCCCAGCTCTACCATGAGAATAAGCGCGGTGTGAAGGCTGGCTATGCAAAGTTTGAGACATTCCCTATCTGGAATATTCCTCTCAAGCACCCTGTAAACCTGGCATACGAGGCTGCAACTGCCGACCTCAACGATGTGAATATGATCGATCCGTTCCATCTGGAAGCATACGGTGAGACCACAGTCAACTACAACCGTGATATAGAGATCTACCCTGTCCTTGCGGCTATGTTCGAGGGAATCTACGGACACTGCCCATACAAGTCACCTACAGACATGGGTGTCAACATGGCAGGAAACTGCATCGTTGACGACGAGGCTTGTCAGGAGGCTTCAAAGCAGGAGATCATCAGAAGATATTATCAGTCCGTGAACAGATTTGTCAGAGACGAGGCTACAAAGGATGAGGTCTACAAGCAAGAACTCATCATGAAGCAGGCAAAGATCACCGTGGATGACCGCGCCGTTGTCCCTGTTGCTAACAAGCTTGCCGAGGAGACCGGTTCTGCTGCCGCTGCACTTGAGTTGCCAGACGGAACCATCGTCACAGGTTCTACCTCAGACCTTCTCGGACCTTCATCAGCAGTCCTCCTGAATGCCATCAAGATACTTGGCGGCATCGACAAGAAGACACACCTGATCTCAAGAACATTTATCGAGCCTATACAGAAGCTCAAGACTCAGTACCTTGGCAGCAAGAATCCAAGACTCCACACAGACGAGGTTCTCATCGCCCTGTCCATGTGTGCAGTATCAGATCCAAATGCCAAGCTTGCTCTGCAGCAGCTTCCAAAGCTTGCCGGATGCCAGCTTCACACATCTGCCATACTGTCGGCGGTTGATATGAACACATTCAAGAAGCTTGGAATCGAGTTCACGAACGAAGCGGTGTATGAGGGTAGGATGTAAGCGCATAATATTTTCGCATTTTTATGAAAAACGGCAGAAAGATACAAAATAATTTAAAATTGTATCTTTCTGCCGCTTTTTTGCTATTTAGCGATAATTTTGTGATATTTTGAACATCCAGCTACTCTTCAGATAAAAACAGTGTGTTATCTCTTCTCCTTATACATCATGAGATGTGCCACCATAAGAAGTGCACTGGATATCCAGATCGACTTGAACCCCAGATGCAGCGTGCACACGCCGCCAGCTCCGGCGCCAAGTGCGAATATGATGATGATTCCATAATAGTGCATGGCCTTTCTGAGTGCCCCAGGCTCTTTGTCCCTGAGGTATACCGACAGACTCTCCGTTCCGCTTCGGAGATTTCCTATACACATCGTGCTGGCATAGCCGTAGCCATTTACCTTTCTGAAAGTCTGAACCTGCATGGAGCAGGCAAATGACACAAGCATCGTGGCGAGCAGATTGAACCTCACCGGTATGAATCCAACCGCAAACAATATCACGATCTCCACCAGCACAACTATCTGTCTCCAATGTATGCGGGATGCATTCTTGTATCTATGGCTTATCCTCTCCGCCACCAGCACGCCAAGTGCAAATGCGATCAACGGAAAAAGGTATCTCAATGCAATCTTAAAATCTCCCATCATAAGATGCTGGCTCATGAGAACCACATTTCCTGTCTGGGCGTTGGAGAACACCTCATCTCTGGCATTGTATGTATATGCATCCTGAAATCCCCCCGAAAGCGCAAGTATCGCACTGAGCAGGAATGTTTCGGATGTCTGTCTGAGTTCTCTGTTCTTTCTTAGCATACGCATCGTCTCTTTTCTATCTATATTTAATATTTGCAGTCTGTCTCATGCAGTAGGTAGTTCCCTGATACAAACTGCAATCCAATTAAACAAGATAACACAAATTCTTTATTTTACAATATGTATTCTTTTATAAACATTCTGTTAAATATCCTTGGCTGTTATTGCATTTTTTACCATAACAAATTATTATACTTACACAACTTGACAAATGCTGGTTCTATGCTATTCTATAGTCATATGGAGAGTCCTACCAATTATATAAGTGGACATTCAGCAGAATAGCGTCACCTTTCAGGTGAACTATAAAAAGGACTATGTACGCATAGTCCTTTTACATTTTATAAGGAGGCATATTGAAACACGAATTAAAATTATATTGGATAGATATGAAATATATCCGCAATCTACACGCCAAAGATGACAGAATATACAACTCAAGTCCACAACTAGCTAAACATACTCGACCATATATCGGAATTATAGTCACTTGTAATGGTCAAAAATATTGTATACCATTAACATCCTTCAAACCAAAACACGAAAACATGTCTGATAGGATTGATTTTTCTCGAATTATTATAAATAGCAAAATCATCGCCGCTCTCAATTTCAGCAGAATGATTCCAGTTGAAACATCCCAATTATCAAGAATAGATACCAAAATAAGAAAGCACGATACCTCTGAAATTGCCAAAAGAAAGCAACTCTACAGGCAGGAGCTCCAATGGTGTAATGAAAATTACGACAAAATAGTCAACAAAGCCAACGTTCTTTACAACAAATACATGTCCGGCGAATATTTTAAACGAAGGCATGATTGCTTAAACTTCGCAGAATTAGAAAAGATATGCAAGCACTATAATTCACAATAAAAACCGCCACAGTCGGAAACCCATCCGGCTGCAGCGGTTTGCTATCCTTTATATTACAATTTACATTGCCTTCTTATATATCTCAGCGATCTCCTCCTGTGTGAATACCACAGGGTTGTTAGCTATGCTGGCTGCCGAAACCTTCATACAGTTCTCAGCCATCCAAGGAATATCCTTCTCCTCTATGCCGAGGTCTGAAAGCTTGACGTCAAGATCAAGATTCTTCAGAAGAGTTCTGATCTTCGGTGCCAGATCATCCGCCGTGATACCTCCAAATATTCTGGCGATCTTCGCGAACTTGAAGTGATCTTCCTTGTAGGATGCCTCGATGATAACTGGTGTCAGAGCTGCAAGTCCCTTGCCGTGAACTATATCCTTAAGTCCGCTGGCTGGATGCTCCATTCCGTGAGCCAATGTGACTCCGGCTGTGTTGATAACCATACCGCCTATGGTGCTGGCCAGTGTTATCTTCTCCCAGCTCTCCTGGGTTCCTCTGCCCTTATATACATCCACAAGATTGTGGGCGATAAGATCGATCGCATACAGTGCAAGCGCATCTGTAAATGGCTGCGAGATCTTTGATGTGTATGCCTCCATGCAGTGGCACAGTGCATCAAATCCAACTGCCGCAAGCACATGCTTTGGCATGGTCTTCATGCAATCCGGATCCACGATGGATACCTTTGCCACGATGGCATTGCATCTGAGCGACTTCTTGTCGCCATTTTCCGGATTGGTGAGAACCGCAAATCCATTTCCCTCTGAACCTGTTCCACAGGTTGTAGGAATAAGCACAAGCGGAAGTGCCGTATCGCTGACCCAAGCGAAAATACAACCTCAACCTGATATCCGGCGGAAAGGGAATGGAGAACATCGTAAGCTGGGTATACATATCAGAGGATATATCCACATCCACATTCTTGAACGGAGGGGAACCTGCGGACTTATTCTGAATACCGGCAGATATATATTTGAGGAGGACATAACCGATGAGATCGTCAGGCTGTGTCACCTATATTCGTTCCCGCTGTTCACCATGCCATGGGACACAAGGATATTTGATATAACCCACGACTACTACAACAGGATATTTGAAGACTCCAGGGATGATGGCAACATGACCGCAGCATTCCAGAATATTCTCATGGGGAATTCTCTGACCGACGAGCAGACTGACACACTAAGAGGCTCCGGATTCAACAATGGCTGCTACAACGTTCTGTCCATCGATACAGAAGCAACAGATGATTTCATGTATATCCTGCAGAAGGTCTGCAACAATACAGATCTTGTCTTTCATGCATTTGTATATGATGGCAGTCCGACAGTTATCCTGAGGTGCCCTTCCTCTGGATCCATCGCAGACAAATGCAGTGACATCGCAGAGCAGCTCGGTGGGGTCATAGAGTACGACAAAACCCATCACTCAGCTCTGACGGACACTCTGTACGAATATCTTAAGTGCAGCGGCAGTGTTCAGCACATCTCTGAGAAAATGTTCTGCCACAGGAATACGATAAATTACAGGCTTCGGATAATAAAAGAAGAGCTGGAATATGATCTCTCCAATGCGGAGGTCAGATTCCAGCTCATGGCTGCATATAAGCTCAGAGAGATACGAAAAGTATAACTCTCTCCAATTATATCTATTACATAAAATGTGCATACACCGATGCAAGTATAACCGTAAGTATTCCCGTAACTGCAATCGACAGACTGCTCATGGCTCCCTCAACCTCGCCGATCTCCATCGCCTTGGCAGTTCCGATGGCATGGGCTGATGATCCCAGGGCAAGTCCCTTTGATATAGGTTCTTTGATACGGAATATCTTGAACACGATCTCTCCGATTATATTGCCGATCACTCCGGTCACAACTATGACTGCAACCGTGATGGTCACATATCCGCCAAGCTCTTCCGAAACACCCATTCCGATAGCTGTGGTTATGGACTTCGGAAGAAGTGTCACATAATCTTTATGGGAAAGTCCCATGACCTTGCACAACACAAGGACTGTAGTCAGACTCGTTATAACTCCGGCAACTATACCGCCGAGCACAGCCTTATAATTGTGCTTTAAAAGCTCCCACTGCTCATAGAGTGGGATTGCAAGACACACTGTAGCCGGTGTGAGGAACCAGCTCAGATACTTTGCGCCTTCATTGTACACATCGTAATCCACATCAGCCACAACCAGCACCACTATAGTCACTATGATGGACACCAGCAGTGGGTTAAGTATAGCTATCTTAAGTTTCTTTTTAAGTACACTTCCAAACATATATGCCAGAAGGCTTATAGTCACCCCTGCAAATATGGACGATTCAAACAGATCACTCATTTTCAGTCTCCTTCTTCTTGTCTCTCCTTATTATAAGCTGTGATACCCAGCCTGAAGCAAGCATGACCGTGATGATGACGACCACCGTTATGACGCTGACTGGCACAAGCACAGGCTTAAGCGTTCCCCACGACGACATAAGGCCCACACCAGCTGGTATGAACATGACCGGCATGATCTCTATGAGAAACTTGCCCACACTCTTCACATCGTCCAGCTTGAGGATCTTGGTCTGTAGGCAGATAAACATGATAACCATACCATATATACTCGCCGGAATCGGTAGTGGAACTATGTACTTAAGTATCTCACCGATAAAGGATATGGCGAGGATTATAAGAAACTGCTTCAAATATTTCATCTTTTTTGTCTTCCTTCTATATATTTATCATGCACATATGGAGCAACGATTCACAACTTTGGTATACATGCCTGTATACAACCTCCACATATCGGGCCTTTTTCATAAAAAAGGAGGTTCGATACACAGATATAATTACTCTGTATATTCAAACCACCCTTTAACCCTTTGATTATTATATTCTCACTCTAATTTTATTCAATAGAATATTCTGCTTTTTCTAATTTTTGATAAATATAACAAATTTTTTAATTCAATCTGAAAATATTTCGTAAATATTTCTATTGACTATTATTTTTTGCAGGAATCTCATCCTATGAATTTTTCATGATCACTGTGTTCACAATATCCGCCGCATGCTCGCACACATCCATACAGTTCTCTATGCAGGCATATATGTTTTTCCACACGACCACAGTCCTAAGGTCACTCTCACCGTACAGTCTGTGCATATTCTCCACATACAATCTGTCTCCCTGCTCCTCAAGATCATTTACCCTGATTATGCTCTGCCCAATGGTCTTTGAACTTTTGAATCTCTTCAATTCTCCGATCACATCCTGCAGTGCCTTGATGCACTCGAGGAGCAGTTCTACCATCTGGGGTACATCCTCTCTGATAGTATCCACATTGCACATATAAATCTGTAGGAACACATCCTCAACAGCATCGGTAATATCATCCAGATAGTTAGACAGGGCAACCAGATCCTCCCGTTCAATCGGTGTTATGAACGCCTGACTGAGCACAGTCATCATCTTATGTTTCTTGCCATCGGCCTTCTGCTCAAGCTCATGCATACGATCAAGATTTTCCTTGATGGTGTCCACCGAAAAATCCACGACTACGTTCTTCAGAAACTCCGCAGCCTGATACGAGATCTCCACACATGTATTCAGATTTTTAAAATAAAACTCGTCCTTTTTCTTCTTCATAGTTTTTCTCCTTATAATAAAAACTCTGTGTTTGTAGGTGGTTGAAAAACTCATACGCTGCAATCGTGTAAGTGATTTTTGCATTACCAAATCAGGGGAATACGCAGCCGCCGGTCCTTAGGTGGAGCCTCAAGCGGCACCTTAGTACCGCTGCAGGCTAAGTTAAGTGGGAACGACCCCTGATTGGTATGTCAAAATATCACTTGCACTTCTCAGCCTGCATTTTCAACCACCTACAAACTACCCCAGCCACACGATCAGCAGCTTTGCCATGCCATATCCTATGACACCGCAGCCAGGGAATGTGAGCACCCAGGCGAGCACCATATCACGCACCACCTTGAGGTTAATCGCAGATGCCCTCTTCTCAGCACCCACGCCCATGATGGCTGTCGTCTTCACATGGGTGGTGCTGACCGGGATTCCACATACCGTCGAGAGCAGGATACAGAGTGCCGCCGACAGATCAGCCGCAAATCCCTGGTATTTCTCAAGCTTTACCATATCCATTCCAACAGACTTGATGATCTTCTTTCCTCCAATTGATGTTCCAAGTCCCATGACAACCGAGCAAAGTATCATCATCCATATTGGTATCATTACATTTTCTGCACTGCTCTGTCCATTTACGAGAAACAGCCCAAGCAGGAGAACTCCCAGGAACTTCTGACCGTCCTGGGCTCCGTGCATGAATGCCACCGCCGCCGAGCCGGCCACCTGTGCTTTTGAGAAGAAAGCATTTGTCTTTCTTCTGTCAAAGCGGTAACAGATAACCGCGAGCAGCTTGCACACCACAAATCCGACTGCGAATCCGAGAACGGTTGACAGCACAAGACCATATATTACTTTTATCCACTCTGAAGGATTTACACCGTCCAGTCCTCCCTGAAGTGCTATGGCTGCGCCCGTAAGTCCGGCTATCAGTGCATGGCTCTCACTTGTTGGTATGCCAAATGCCCATGCACCGATTGCCCATATTACGATCGCCGTCATTGCCGCACACAGAGCGATCATAGCTGAGTCTGTGTCACCGCCGAAATTCACCATGTTCTTGATAGTCATGGCTACCTTTGAATTGACAAGCGACATGATAAGCACCCCAAGGAAATTGCAGGCAGCCGCCATAATTATCGCCTTATCCACATCTATACATCTGGTAGACACACACGTCGCTATGGCATTTGGTGCATCCGTCCATCCATTTACCAGAATTACTCCAAGTGTCAGCAGGACGGCGATCAAAAGCGCCGGATGGCTCACAACCTGCTCTGCAAAATATGAAAATGTAATATTCTCCAGCATGTCTATCTCCTATTATCCTGTATGGCCTTAATGATCTGTATTATCGCAGTTGGTGCAAATGCAAGTCCTGCTATCTTCAGCACATCCGCTGCTCCAAGACTTACCACGCTGAACAGACTGTGAAGTCCCGGTATGAACAGGACCGCAGCCAGAAATGCCACTCCGGCTAAAAATGCATATACGCTGTATTTATTTGATCTAAATCCAAGCTTAAACATCGACTCCTCACTTCTGCAGTTAAAACCATGGAACAGTCTGGCAAGTGTCAGTGTTGCAAATGCCATGGTAGTGGCTTTTGCCGGACTTACCGGCAGTCCAAGATGGAATGCTGTCATGGTCGCTACAGCGATGAGAAGGCCCTCCGAGAGCATCTTTGCCATAAAGTCAGATGTCAGGATTCCCTTCTTAGGATCCCTCGGTTTTTCTGATAGCAGCGATGGGTCAGCCGGCTCCATTCCTATCGCGAGCGCAGGAAGAGAATCTGTGAGTAGGTTGATGAACAACAGATGTACCGGTGCAAACGGAACAGGCAGGGCGGCTATCGAGGTGTAAAGCACCGCCAGTATTCCAGCTGTGTTTCCTGACAGCAGGAACAGTATCGCATTCTTTATGTTCCTGTATACATTTCGTCCATTTGACACAGCCTTGATGATGGTTGCAAAGTTGTCATCTGAGAGGATCATGGCCGCCGCGTCCTTGGACACCTCCGTGCCGGTTATTCCCATGGCAACACCTATGTCTGCCTTCTTGAGTGCAGGGGCATCATTGACACCATCGCCTGTCATGGCTACTATATTGCCGTTCTTCTGCCATGCATCGACTATCCTTATCTTATTCTCCGGTGACACCCTGGCATATACAGATATCTTTGTTATGTCACGTGCAAGCTCCTCATCAGACAGAGCGTCAAGCTCCTCTCCCGTGAGTGCCATGTCCCCATCTTCGTATATTCCGATCTGCTTCGCTATGGCAACCGCTGTGATCTTGTGGTCTCCAGTTATCATGACCGGCTTTATGCCCGCACGCCTTGCATCGGCAACCGCTGCCATAGACTCCGGACGTGGTGGATCCACCATGGACACAAGTCCAAGAAATGTAAATCCATACTCTGTATCAACACCCAGTACCTCGTCACTTTCCTTATATGCAAATGACAGTACACGGAGGCCATTCTCTGAGAATGCCTTGTTCTGAGCCTTGATCTTCGCTTTTTCTTCATCTGTCATAGGCTTTACGCCATCGCTATATCTCACGCTCACGCATCTGTCAAGCAGCACATCCACAGCACCCTTGGTGAGTATGGTCGGAACCCCATGAAGCAGATACTTTGTACTCATAAGCTTTCTGTCCGAGTCGAACGGAACCTCCTCCATTCTGTCCATGCAGTCCCTGAGTACATCCTCCTTCAGACTCCATTTTACAGTCTCCGCAGGAACAGAGATACCTGTACCATCCGTCTCCATGCCTGGCATCATGTGGACCTGACGGAACATCTCAAGCAATGCATATTCCGTCGGATCTCCTATTCCTTTTCCATCCACTATGCTGGAATCATTGGTGAGAACCGCATCATATAGCAGATATCTGTGGAGCTGGTTATGGGAATCAAGCTCCTCCGGCTTGTAAAGTTTTCCATCCAGATATATCTCCTGCACGGTCATCTTGTTCTGTGTAAGTGTTCCGGTCTTGTCTGAGCAGATGACTGACACACATCCAAGGCTTTCAACCGCCTTGAGGTTCTTGATGATCGCATTCTCCTTCGCCATCTTCTGGGTGCCAAATGCCTGCACGATGGTAACTATCGAACCAAGAGCCTCAGGTATAGCTGCAACTGCAAGGGCGACTGCGAACATCATGGAATCAAGCACCGCCATCTTCCTGTATATACAGAGGACAAATACCAGCGCGCACACGATCATGATGAATGCCGCAAGCCTTGCACTGAACTTGTCAAGACTCTCCTGAAGCGGAGTCTTTCTCTCCTTTGCCGCATTCATAAGTCCTGCGATCTTACCGAGCTCCGTATCCATTCCTGTTCCGGTCACAAGCACCTCTGCTCGTCCGTATGTAACAAGACTTCCTGAATACACCATATTTGTCCTGTCTGCAAGAGGCACGGAACCTTCTATTATTGCATCATTCTTTTCCACATTTGTAGATTCTCCGGTGAGTGAACTCTCATTTACCTGGAGTGAGAAGTTCCTGAGTATCCTTCCATCGGCAACTATCATATCGCCCGCCTCGAGCAGCACGATATCACCCGGAACTATCTCGCGGGACGGAAGCTCCTGCTTCACACCATCTCTCATAACTTTTGCATTTGGGGATGAAAGCTGTTTCAAACTGTCAAGCGAACGCTCGGCTTTCACATGCTGCACCGTTCCAAGCACAGCATTCATGACGAGTACCGCCAAGATTACTATGGTACTCTCGATATTGTCAGAAAACATAGAAATGACCGCTGCTATGATCAGTATGATCACCAGCAGGTCACAAAACTGGCTGAGGAACACCTGTAATGTGCTCTTTCTCTTGCCTTCCTGGAGAACATTTTCTCCCTTTTCACTGCGGATCTCCTCTGCCCGCTCCGTCGACAGTCCGCGGCTGTCTGTCTTGAATTCTTTTAGTAATTCATCACCGGAACAGTTCCAAAAATTTTTCTCTGTCATACACACCAGACTCCTTTTCTTCTTAATCTCTGTAAACAGGTTGTGTGTGTCATGCAAAGAAAAAGGAACGAGACCTTCATTGCATGATAAACACACAATAAAAGTCTCGTTCCTTTCAAGTTCTATATACGCTACTATATATACTCCGAAAGCGTGCGTCCCGGTTCCCTGCACAGGTATGTCCCAGCCAGAAAACGTGATGACGAGATCGCACAACATCTTATAACCGATGTGAACTACTCCCTGATATTTCCGACATAATAACACGGGAACCCTTTGATTGTCAAAGGATTCCCGGCTAGTATTTGGTAAAGAATTTATAAACTTTTAATTCAACGCATCATATCCGCTCTCCTTTGTACGGATCTTAGTTGCAGTACGGATCTCGTAGCTGAATATCTTGCCGTCTCCAACCTCGCCTGTATATGCCGCCTTCTGGATAGCCTCGATGGTCTTCTTCTCCCATTCCTCAGATGACACAACTATCTCAAACTTGATCTTCGGCTGCATCACCACATCTACCTCCGTACCACGGACAAGCTTCTTATATCCTCTCTGTGCTCCGCATCCCATAACCTGAGATACTGTAATTCCATTTACATCTATGGCATTCAACGCTTCCTTGACGTCCTCAAAGACCTCCTCGCGCACGATAGCCTCAACCTTTATCATCATAATAGATCTCTCCTTCCTATATCTTTGCTGTCCTACGAATCAAGTCCATTGAATGTTGGATATGCACTCTCGCCGTGCTCTGAGATATCCAGACCTACCTTTTCTTCTCTGTCTGTTACACGGAGCGGTGTGAAAAGTCTCACAATTCCAAGACAGATAAGTGTTCCGACTACGGCAACTACGATCGTAACCACAATGCCAACAAGCTGCATCAGGAACAAATGTACATCTCCGAATACCAGACCATCCCAACGAGCTACACTGTTGATCGAGCTCTTTGCAAATAAACCTGTTGCGATACCTCCCCAGATACCGCCGATACCATGACATCCAAATGCATCAAGTGCATCGTCTATCTTCAGCTTACCCTTAAGGAATGATATTGTAAAGCAGCAGATCGGGCTGACAAGCGCACCGATGATGAATGATGACCAGATCGGCACAAATCCAGCGCCAGGTGTTATAGCCACAAGACCGACAACAAGACCTGTCGATGCACCGACCAGGGTAGGCTTTCCATCCTTTATCACATCTATTATCATCCATGAGAGCATTGCGCTGGCACTGGCAATTGCCGTTGTCATGAATGCATGTGCTGCAAGACCATTTGCGCCGAGGGCACTTCCGGCATTGAAACCGAACCATCCAAACCAAAGGATGAATGCACCGAGTGCTACAAATGGAATGTTGTGAACTCTGTATGCTGTGTTCTCATATCCCTTTCTTCTTCCAAGGATGATAGAGAATACAAGAGCGCTCACACCTGAACTTATATGTACTACATTTCCTCCCGCGAAATCAACTGAACCGATCTCTCCGAGGAAACCACCCTGGCCCCATACCATGTGAGCCATCGGATAATAAACGATGATCGACCAGAGCATGATGAAGAAGAACAACGCCTTGAACTTCACACGTCCGACCAGTGAACCGGTGATAAGCGCCGGTGTGATCATGGCGAACATCATCTGAAATGCAACGTATACAAGATGAGGTATATTGTCCGCATAAGGACCAGCCTCATCCATCTTTATCCCGTTAAGTGCAAACCACTTGAGATCTCCTATAACACCTCCGTGATTAGTGCCAAATGAGAGTGAGTAACCGAACAACACCCACATGACAACTGAAAGTCCCATGATGGCCGTACATGCCATGATGGTATTTACAACATTTTTCCTCCTGACGAGGCCTCCGTAGAAGAATGCAAGTCCGGGTGTCATGAAGAACACCAGAGCCGCACAGATCATAATAAAACCAGTATCTCCCGTATTCATAGTTTCTTCCTCCTTAATTATACTCATCTGGGGAACGCGATATCTCATTCTCCCATGGGGACGGAGGTACCTGTCCCCTCCGTCTCCATTGTCGAAACAAAAAAGGCGCCAAACGAATCTTTTCGATTCATTTGACGCCTTTGTCGTGATTTATAATAGCAGACTTCAGAAAATAATGCAAGGGGTAATTTTAAATTGTTTTTCGCAAGCTATTATGTTGTTTTTGTGAAGTTTCTTAACTAAATCTTTATCGTGCACTCAATTTAGACATATCAGATTTTTTACGGCTGCTATTTCTACGCCACCCCTGTAGACTCCATTCCAGTCTTGCCAGCTGCTGCCATACTTGCATTTGCCGTAACCGGGATATGTTCCTTATATGCAATTACAACATCCCGCATGGATGGCACTGACACACTCTCTGTCTGCCAGAACCGCTCTGTAACCACGGATATTGCATGTGTGATATGTCTGTAATCATTCTCGCATCCCAGAGCCTCACTGACATACCTGTCATGCATTTCTCTGAGATATTCCACTATGTCTCGCCCATCATCTATGCTTTCCATATTGACACCTACTGAAGATATCGTCTTATTCACATAGTCATGCAGCTCTGTCTCGTACTGGCAGTGTTCTCTAAGATTCCCAGGAAATATACTGTTGTGCGGATATGTGAATGAATCTGCCACGTAGTGAACAAGCTTTCCGAGAAGAAAGCTCTGTCTTATAGTTCCCATTCCGCCTTTTTCAAGTTTCTTTGTAAGTTTTTCCATATACTTTTGGACATTTTCATAGTTGTGTCCTCTAAGCTTCTCCTCGCCATGGATGCTGCCCCTGAAATAAGTCAACATATTGATATCCGGCTCTATGCTGCCAAATATGAACGCCGCCTTCTTCAGCTTAGATGCGCCGGCATCCATATGATCCATAATATATCTGCTCAGATTCATGTGGTCTGCTGTTCTCATATTTAACGCCTCCTGCCTGTTCTGCCATCAAGCACAGCTTGATAAGCTTCTCATGTACAAATGTATCCTCTATACCTTTTTCGTTGTATATAGTGTAAACGATAGATATAAAATCCACAGGAAGAAACTATAAATACTTTCTAAATAGACCGTAAAATATTCAGAAATTCATGGCAATTAAGAGAGTTCCAGCAGTGATGCATACCACGCCAACAGCCGCTTTCTTGGTCAGCTTTTCATGGAACACGATTCCTGAAAATGCAATGGTGATGAGCATGCTCAGCTTGTCTATCGGTACTACCACGCTTGCCGGTCCGTCCTGAAGTGCCCTGTAATAACACAGCCAGGATGCTCCCGTGGCTATTCCGGAGAGCGCAATAAACAGCAGCTCCTTCATCTCTATGCCATTTATCTCATGCTGTTTTCCTGACACAAACACCATAAGCCAAGCCATGACAAGAACCACCGTTGTCCTGATCGCCGTGCCCAGATTTGAGTTGATATCCGATATCCCTACCTTGCCGAGTATCGCTGTCAGACTGGCAAAAACAGCTGAGAGCACGGCGTACAACAGCCAGCTGCCATGCAAAAGTCCCATTCCCCGCTGTTTCTGTGCCACACTGCCACCGTCTGTTGACATATGTTCGACATCTTTCCCTGACAGCTCCTGATCATCTGCAGTTTTCTTTTTGGTGATCATAAGCATAGTGCCCACACCTATCATAACTATTGAGATACCCTTAACCCAGGTGATCCCCTCATGTAGGAATATAAGGGCAAGCAGAATCGTGAGCACGGTGCTTGATTTGTCTATGGGAACGACCTTGTTGATATCCCCTTTCTGCAGCGCCCTGAAATAACACAGCCAGGATGCGCCGGTTGCAAGGCCGGAGAGGACCAGAAAAAGCAAAGTCTTGCCGCTGATATATGTGTCTGCAGTCCAGGCTCCTGTGACAAGAACCATCAGCCAAGCAAACAGCAGAACCACAACTGTCCTTATGGCCGTCGCCACATCAGAATCCGTCTTTCTTATACCGCATTTTGCAAGTATCGCCGTGATTCCCGCAAAGAACGAAGAACCAGCAGCAAATAATATCCACATTTTACGCGCCTCCCATTTATATGTGACCGTAAGACACACTTACATTTATCATTTTGTATCATCTTTATAGCTAACAGGAAAATGATTAGAAAAAATTTTGATCTTTGATTAAGGTTGCGGGCGTAACAGTTACTGCAAAGTGATTTATTCTACAATGGCGGCGTCCGTCAGTCTGGAATAGTAAGCAGTATATTTCCGTAAAAACGGCAAAGCCGCCCGGTTTCGGACGGCAAATTGGCACAGGCTGTGTTTTATACTCCCCAAAGCAAAGCCAAGCACTTTTCTATTGCATATAAGTTCAAATCCTTGTTTTCTCGCTTTTCTCAGTCTACCCGCAGCATACGGTAACCGACGCCGATATGCGTCTGAATGTATTGCGG
>OGCQ01000595.1_pt1 | contig 56272 bp, 72 predicted proteins | sample 1570161 | NCBI WGS metagenome assembly OGCQ01 (sample SAMEA4384402, study PRJEB24528) | human gut metagenome | reverse complement strand
GGTAGAGCACTTGACTTTTAATCAAGTTGTCCGGGGTTCGAATCCCCGATGCTTCACTTCGTAGAATGCCGGAAATCCTTTATTTTCAAGGGTTTTCGGTCTTTTTTATTATCATCCCAAAACCGAAAGTAACCGCAAATAAACGCGAGTAAATGTCTCAAAAGTGTCTCAATAGAATCAAGATGTCTCAAAAGTGTCTCAGAAATTGAGTGCTTTTTCCACTGCTGATACAGCATCTTCTTTTTCCAAAATAATATGATTATAAACTTCGATAATCATCTTTTCTGTGTCCCCCATAAGAGCTGCAATTCTCTTTATACTGATTGTCGGAATCTGGTAACAGAGATTTGTACAGTAGTTATGGCGAAATACATGAGGGGTGAGATCATCTCGATCAGCACCGGCGGCAAGCAGGGATTTATAAATTCTATCCCACATTTTCCGGAAAGAGGACTTGGTAATATATTCAGATCCTCTGGTAATAAACAATTGAGACGTCCGCAGCTCCTGGCAATATGTAAAGAGATAAGGAAAAACATTTGATGGGATTGGGACTGTGCGCTCCACTTGGTTCTTTGTACTCTTCAGGTAAGGAGTGTTCCCGTCAAACGCCAGGGATTTATTTACGTTTAAGGTTTTGGTCTTCAAGTTAAAATCAAATCGGGTTAAAGCCAGAGCTTCTCCGCGCCGGAGTCCGCATCCGTAAATCAGAAAGAGAAAAGCTTTATCCATATCTGCCAGATCGGCCACGAACACAGCTTTTTTCTCCGCTTCAGACAAAGCTCTTTTTTCAGATTTTAATTTTTTTATTGAGATATCCTTAAAAAGTTCTTCCGGAGCAGAAGCTGGTAATAGCTTATCTGATACAGCTGCATTTACAACCTGTTTCATGGTAAGTAAAATTTGTTCCTGGGTTCGATTCTTTCCAGCTGCATTATTGATTACAAGCAAGATGTGAAGTTTGGTGATATCGTTAAGCTTAACCTTATCCAGTACATCCAGATGCTTATCAATAATATTTTTGTACATGGCAATTGTATTTTTCTCTTTTCCTGCTTTGTATACAGAAAGCCATTTTGTGGCATAGTCCTGGATACAAATATCTGTCTGTCGAACGTATTTGCGTTCCTGGACTTTCTGTTCCATTTCTTTTACCATATTTTCCAGGTCTCTGCTTGATTTCTTAGACCTGAGAGTAATTCTCTTTTTCTTACCATCTTCGGTGTAGGTGCCATCCCAAATTCGTGCCTGGAAGCACCCATCTGACCCACGCTTGTATTTGGCTGTGGCCATCGTATCCCTCCTTTTTCTGCCCATTACGGTGAAATCACCGAAATGGTTCATATTTTGTAATTTGCGCCGGCGCAACCGGCAAAAATGGGTATAAAAAATACAGCCACACAAATGTTCGCACTTGTGCGCTGCCTCCGAAGATGATACAATATCAGTGTCAATTGAATGGTATCTCTTCGGAGATCCTCACCGCTCTGGTGCTGGTAACACCGGGGCGGTATTTATTTTTTTACAAAGTAAAAGACACCCACGCAATATACTTGCATGAGTGCCTTTCAACCATAATCAATATGGTTCTCTCCGTACAAGTATATTACTACAGCAATAAAAATATTGCAAACTTTAAAAGGTAATTTTTTACATGTTTTAAAACGTTTTTTACGTTAATATAAGATTATTTTATTTAGTTTTATTCTGTTTTGTCAAATTTATTGTAGTCAATTTCATCCTTGGGGAGGTGAACAAGAACATTAAGATCATGTATGTCTTTTATTCCCATTTGTCCACGAACATACTCGAAGGCATGTGGATGAATCTTGGCCTGTAAATCTTCCAACATATTTTTCAATTCCGAAATGAATTGTTTATATTCTTTTGAAGGAAGATAGTATTTAAAATATACAATCAGGTCGAAAATTTTTTGATCTAAGTTTCTAGAATAGCCATTGCTCAACATACGAAAATAATTTTCTAATATTCGTCCTGAATGACTTCGGCGCTCTTGTCTTCTGGTTAGGCAATACACTCGTTCATTATGAGCACATGAATTTCTGATTTTACGCATCCAATGAAGCGAGCCTATTAATAATTTTACATTAGGATAGCCATTTTCATCTTTTAAACCGTAAAGCTCACATAAGGAATGAGAAACTTCAATTTTGCTACAACGTAGAATGTCTATAAAAGTTGAAAAATTGACGACTTTAATCATAATCCATGTAGGGATTTGCTTGTGATTTTCCATGTAAAATCGGACATAATCAAGTTGGCTTTTACTTAGCTCACTATACGCTTTGGAGATTACATTCATTTTTTCCTGCAAAGATTTTTGCGGAGCATAGGCGTTTGTGTCGTACCAAGGAATTTCGCCATTATTATTGCACTCATCAAATTTGTATCCTGAAAGGGTACGTGTTTCCTCTTCAACTTGCGTAATGTAACGAAGTAGAAAAGAACGTAGTTGATCATCAAATTTTTTCACAGCTTGTAACTGATTGATGGAAGTTCCGGATATGTAGGAATGGTTTCCATTAGAATCTCGTCCACTGACAAATGGAGTTTTATATCCGTTTACAATGTTAAAATATCCAGCACGAATCAAGATTTTTTTATGAGAAGATCCTTTGCATTCAATATGTTTATCATTGCGCAACTTCTTCATTTGTTGATTATAAGTTAAAAATAATTTATCTTCGTTCAAAGTGAACCCTCTTTCATTGTGTATATTAGTTAATGTTTAATGTATTGAGGAGCTCGTCTGTAATATTCCCAGAAATATTTAAGCTATGGTCTGCCTGATATTTTTCTATTTGAGCTTTAGTACCCGAACCAGCGATGCCGTCAGGAGATCCACAATCATAACCAGCAGAAGTTAAAGCTTCCTGAACTTTTTTTACTGTCTCAGAATCAGTATATGTTTTTTCTACTTTTGCAGGTGGTTCAGTAAAACTGCAACGATTCAAAACGAGATATTGTCCGTCAGATACAGTAACATAATTTTGACCGGTAAAGTTATCATTCGCAATAATGTTATCCTGGCGGCTGTTTGAATAAATACAGTAATACCCACTGTCTGTTCCGGAATCTATCTTATATTCTCCAGCTGGTATGTGTGTGCCGACTTTAAACATTCCGGATGCTGAAGTATTAACTTCCGGATTTTCTGAAAGCGGAATCGCATAACAGCGAGAAAGGTTTACGTATTCGCCATCATTTACAGTAATGATAGAATTAGTCGAAAAATTATCGTTAAATAAAATATCATTTTGGTTACTGTCGGAAGAAACACAGAAATATCCGGCACTGCCAGAAGCGAATACAACATATTCCCCCGCAGGTAAATCAGTTCCAACTTTGTAAACACCAGCAGAATACTGTGTATAGGATTTAGAACTGGAAGTACTTGATGAAGTTGATAATTTTACTGAAGATGTAATATCAGTAAAAGTAGTATAATCATCGGAATCTAACATTGAAGTAGTTCCGCCGATGATAAATAAAGCGATTCCTTCGGGTGAGCACAATGAATATGAAGTACAGGTTACATCAGAATCACCATTGTTGTAAGAGAACATCCTTAAATTAGCAGCATAGTTAGATTCGAAGGTACCATCTTGATTAAATGATTCTGTATAACCATCCATTTCTGTAAAAGAATTCATCATTGTAGAAAGAAGCATTTTTTGTAAGCTTTGATCATAGGCAGACATATCCAGTGGAGTGAATACAGCCGTAAAAGCAATAGGATTATTGGAAGAAGTGCAGGTAATCTGACCATCGGAGGTTTCAGAAGAAACAATCCAGCCTTCAGGTACTTCATAAGTTAAATCTCCAATACTTTCATCTTGCATACCAGTAGCTGCAGCCGATACATTGAGCGGCAGTGCTCCAAGCAATGTGCCGGATAATAAAAACATTGCAATTTTCTTTTTCATGTAAAAACCCTCCCATAAGTGTTATTTAATCCAAATGTAAATTAGCAATAGAATAAATAATAAATATTTGTAGACAATAATGTCATGAAAATATTATTAACACAAATTATGTATGAGAAAAATGTATCTGTACGGCAGCTGTCGAACATGACCGGGATTCCGAAGTCTACGATCAATAATATTATGATCGAGAAGTATTCACCAACTCTGGACAACTTAGAAAGGATTGCCAAGGCTCTGAAAGTCGGGATGGTAGATCTGTTTGATTCACCGTACAAATAAGTGTCCATTACACTGGACGATTGTGCTTTCAAGCAAAATTAATCCCTCTGTTTATCGTATAATAAGTATAAAAGATAATGTTGAACGAACAAATGTTTGTGAAATATATTGCACTTCAAATATAAATGGTGTATATTAAAAACAAACAAACGTTCGAATAAACGAGAACGGAGGGGCTATACATATGAACACAGAAGAAAAAAGGGAAAAGATACGTGAGCTTATAGGAAAAATAGAAGATGATGAACTTTTATCATTTATCTACAAACTCATCAAAAGGTTGATGGACTGAGGAAATCCTTAGTCCTTTTCTTTTGCAATCTTTTCTGCAATTTTCTCCAGCAGCTCCCACTCAGATTCGTCCAAGTTAGCAAGAGCGAAGATAAGACGTTCCTTGAAGGAATTCTTTTCACCCTTGAACAGATCTGCCGTAAGCTTGGCAATCTCATCTTGACGATCAAGGGGCTGATCTGGGTCTCCTTCTCCCTTTAACAACCAATCCTTTCGGATATGATATTTCTCACATATATCATCAATCAATAGTTCACTAGGGTTTCCGGTTCTTACCAATTTAGAAATATATTGTTGAGAAACATTTAAGGATTCCCCAAAAGCGGTTTTAGTTTTTCCAGAACGTTCTAATACAAATCCAATTCTGTCATTGATGGTTTCCATGCTGTCCTCCTTTCTTTAAAACCAAGTATACATCGTGTTAAAACAGAAGTCAATATAAAAATACAACTAAGTTGTGGAAAAATAGTTGACAACACAACACGATGGTGATATAGTACAACTAAGGCGTAAGAAAATACAACGAGAAAAGAGAGGTGAACATTATGTCAGAAAAAGAGAAAAAAATTTTGAAACGCCTTTCAGAAATTGTTCCTAATCTTCCAGATTCTAAAAAAGAAAGACTCCTGGGAGTAGCCGAAGGAATGAACATCATGAAAGAAAGCATGGAAACCCAGAAAGCAGGATAACAGAAGGTGGAGAGAGAAACATGGAAAAACAGAAATTGTACATTTCAGTAGATGTTGATAAAGAAGGAATGCTCGGAAAAATTGCTACTGCAATTAAGCTGGAAGATGAATTAAGAGATGTATTGAATGAGATAAAACGAGAAATCCATCTCAAAGAAGAGCAGGACTAACCTGCTCTTCAGGAAGATTATTCTTCATCCAGAATGTCAATCACTTCATCCATGAGGTGTTTGATATCTGCACCAAGATCATAAAGCGTATTAATTGTATTTTGATCAAGATTTGCTTCGTTGAGAGTTTCTTTATAATTTGTTTCAAACTTCCCAACGGCTGCAGTCAACTTTACTGCTAATTTGTTCATTGGCTGTTTGGCTCCTTTCTATGTACTCAGGCATGGCAGTGCCCTGTATCTAAAGAATAGGAGAAAAGAAATAAAAAGTCAATGTAATTGGAAAAGTAACAGGGAAACGAGGTGAGAGGATGGAAAGAGTGCATTTCGATGAAAATGGAAATTGGCGTGATTGCATTGGTGGAAAAATCAAAAAGAAAGACCATGAAATGGACAAAATAAGAAGCAATTGCCGCCAATCAATAATTATTTCATTGGCAGCAGCTGTAGTGAGCGTGGCAGCGTTAGTGATTAACATAGTATTTGGATAATCACCGAAAAGAAATAAAAAGTCAATGTGATTGGTAAAGTAACAGGGAAGCGAGGTGAGAAAAATGGTGAATGTAGCATTACTGGTAGTCGCAGGAGCAACGTTCTTGAATTCAATCTCCGTGATTTTACTTGCAGTTTATGCAAGAAAAAAAGAGAAAGAAATTAGAAAACTGAAACTAGAACAAGACAAAATGTGGAAGAGTACAACAGAAAATATTTGGGTTTCTGATCAAAGTCGGGATAAACAAATAGAAAATCTTCAAAAAGATTTAAAGGATATGTACATGGAAAGATCAGTAGTAAGAAATATTTCGGTACCAAAAAAGTATTTTATGACACGAACTTTTAATGAGAAAAGGGGAAAGAAAAAGGAATTAGCAGATTATGTGGCTGCTGTTGCTTTAAAAACAATAGCGTCAGAACTTCCGGAGGAAGAACGGACGCCAGAGGTCATAGAGAATGTTATCATACCCAAAATCAAGGAAAAATTAAATGAAAGCTGTATCAGGTTATAAAGATTTGATGTGCATATCCTGGAGCGTTTCAGAGATTACTTCAAGGGCTGGTATTTTCTTTGAAGTTTTATGAGCTTCCAGGTTTCCAAGATTTCCATCAATTTTGAGAGTGATTCCATCTTCGTAATTATGGGTACCTGATGAGTACTTGATATGGAAATGGATAGAACTGATTTCATCTGTAGGTACTTTGTCAAAATCAATAGCACAGCGGTAAGACTGACCAGGAGCAAGAGAGGTGCCATCGATGTTGCCAAAGGGATCAAGGCCATCACGAAGTGCAAGTTTCGCAAGGTCGAAATCATAGGTTAAAGATTCTATGTGTGCAATGCTTTGACCAAAGTTTTTGATAATGATGTAGTAATAACGGTCACAGATATAGGTGCTTAGTCCATAGATACCAATATATGGACGGGAAGAATCTTCAATCATTTTTGAATTTTGCCTAAGCGTGTGAACAGAAATGAAGATAGCAATGATAGAAGTTAAAGCTGAAATCACGATTCCAAATAGCTGTATTTTATCAGAAGTAGTCATATATTTTCTCCTTTCATAATACTCGGGCATGGCAGTGCCCTGTATCTAAAGGATAGAAGTGCGGAGAAGAAAAGTCAATATAAGAAATAGCCGAAACGGTCAGCAATGACCGTCCACCAGAGCTGACCTACTGGTGCTGAAGAGTGCAGGTCAAAGAAAGGAGGGCAAGAAAATGGGAAAAACATTATTTCTGTGTGATGGGGAAGTACCAACCTGCAAAAAGAGCTCATGCTATAAAAATGCAGAGAGAAAGGATTCATGTCCTACATGCCATTACACATCGGATGTAACACATGCTGTGAATTTCAAGAAGACAAGACAGCCGAATGGATCATATTACGAAAGAGGTCCAGCGTGGGAAGAAGCAAACCTTGAGCAGAAGGCAGAATAACACGAAGAAAGTGTTGCCGGAAAGAAGCCGGCAACACTTCTTACAAGGATTATCTTTGGTTCAATGCTTTGGAGTTTATTGCGATTTCTTCAATGTCGTCATCTGAGTAAAGGACAGTAATGTACTTAGCTTCAGAAAGCACTTTTAATTGAGAACGCAATGTTGGTGTGTCTGGATGAGAGGAAAGAAACTTAGACAGGTTTACAGATTCTCCATCAGAACAGTTGATAAGTGACATTAAGAGTTGCTTGTTCATAGGGCCACCTCCTATCTAAAAACTCAGGCATGGCGTTGCCCTGTAAGACAAGAATATAGGAAGAAGGTCCAAGAGTCAAGAAATACCGTTCGAGATATATCGACAGAAAGCGAGGTGAGAAGAATGGAAAAACGAACAATTAGAGTAGTTAAACTTCGGGAGGCAGTTGGTAAAAACAAAAATAAAGAATTGGATGAAACAATAATCCAGACTTGCAAATGGATCCAGAAGAAACTTCAAATTTCAGACAAATCCATTAGAGATGAAAAAGTTCCGGAAATGATGAGTGCCCTGGCGGAGCTGGTGAGCGCCAGAAATGAGCGAGGTGAGAGAAGTTGCATCATAGTGGAATAGTATACGCTAAAGAAGTTCCTATGATAAAAGTCAAAACCGTAAAGGAGAAAAATGGAAAAGGAACCCCTCTGCAAACAGTAATACAGTATTGGACAAAAGATGGTGTGCTGGTTGCAGAAGGGCGTGTGAATCAACTTGATGAACCGGAAATAAATTGATCAGTTCCCTGGTGAATTTGTTTGCAGAGGAGATGAGAATACGAAAAAAAGAAAACGATATAGAGATATGACAGAAGAAGAACGGATAGAGCATGACAACAAAGTTATCGATCGGAACTACACAATAGCCTTGTATTTTAACCTGTTAAATCTTTTCATTCTATTTATTGCAAACCTAGATAAGATAGTATCTTTTGGACGTTATGTACTATCTTGTCTGCATTAGCCAGAAGACTGCAAATTGCGGTAATGACTGAAAGGATAAAGGATAAATTAGCTTTGAATTTAGCAGAAATAGATGTTTTTCTTGCACTATCGGCTTGTTCTTTTGCGAGATCTGCCCGGATAGATGCAGATTCTGCCAAAGAAGTTGTTTTATCTGCAATATCGTACAGTGGTTTAAGCTTTGTGTTAAACTCATCAGTCCGGCGCTTAGCTTGTTCAATAATTGCATTTCCGGAAGTTATGGTCACTAAGTGAGAAGAATCTACGAGGTTATAAGTTTCGTATTGATCAGTGTCTGCTTCTAGTGAACTTGCTTCTCTAAGTGAGATTAGATGTTGCTCATCGAACGATAGAACAAGATCTTCAATGTCATTATAAGAAGGAAATGTAGTTTTAAGCGAAGCATAAGAGATGTACGGATTGTTGTAGATGTATTCAAGAAGCGAAAAACTTCGATTATCTAATGTTATTTCGGACATATTAACCTCCACGTTTCCGGGTGTAGTGATAAGCAAGTGTTTATTAAAACTAGAATAGGAGAATTTAGGTAAAAAGTCAATATAAGAAATATCGGTAGTAGTAGAGTGAGGTGAGAATATGGAAAACATGGCATTAATGGCAATTGCAGCAGCAACACTCTTGAATTCAATCGGGTTGATTGTGCTTTCAATGGGAAGAAGATAATTTGAGTAAAGGGATAAAAGAAGGGAGTGAGGAAGGTGACATATCCAAAACCATTTATGTCACTGGCGGATCTGGCAGCCTTTACCGGGCTGTCAGAGGAATACCTGTTGAGCGTGTACCGCCGCAAGGACAATGATTTTGCAGGAAAACTGGATCCAGCAAAGAAGAATAGCAAGATTTTCTTTGATACAGAGAAGTTTGATCAGTGGAGAGCAAAGCAGATCAAGCTGGAAGTGGAAGCAATGAGAAGAAAAGGTTGTGGGGTAGCGTGAAAACCGAACCAAGACAGAAATTATGTAAACCAAAGAAAAAGAGCCGATGCATGGGGTGCACCGACTCAGGTCCATATGTAATCAACCAATTACATAGTATCACTGGGCCGCAAAAAAGTCAAGAAATCGAGGAAAAACCAGGGGTGAAATTCCCCTGTTTGGTACTCGATTAAGATATTAAACTTAGGAGCCTTTTGGTATGAAAACAAAGCGTAAAACCTGGTATCTGCAGAAGAAGGATATCCTGTATGTGGAAGAGAATCATGATGGTAAATATGGAGCTAAGGGGCAGAAGAGATTGCCGAAGAGGAAGACCACTCCGGAAGACATCCAGAGAGTAAACCGCTGGAATAAGTCGAAAAAGGCAAAGATCCGCTTAATGGAATATTTTTCCCCAGGTGATCTGTGGGCCACCTACACATACAAGCCCGAGAATCGCCCTCCAGATATGGACACGGCAAAGAAACAGTTTTTGGCAGTAATGGACAAGCTAAGAAAGATTTACAGGAAAAGAGGAAGAGAGCTTTTCTGGATCCGAAACATTGAAAGAGGAACCAAGGGAGCCTGGCACATCCATTTTGTCATAAACGATATCGGAGACACTGCCAGCCTCATAGAAAGAGCCTGGCCATACGGTGGGGTGTATGTAACCCAGATCAGAAAGAGTAACTGTCCGGAAGAAGATTTTCAAAAGTTGGCCGATTACATCACTAAGGATGAGAGAACCAGGGAAAAGAAGAAAGATGGTACCCTGGCAAAACCAAGAGTTAGTGAAAGCAGCTATAGCCATTCGAGAAATATGCCGCTCCCGGAACCAGTGCCGAAAGAATTGAAGCGCTGGCCGAAGAAAGTAAAGCCGAAGAAAGGTTATTACATAGCGGATCTGTATGAGGGAAAGAATCCGGTTTCTGGATATAATTACCGGCATTACACAATGATCCGGTTAAACAGACGAATTTAAAGAGAAGAGGGTTAGAACCATGAAGGTGAATATTTACCTGGAGACGGACAAACAGTGCCAGGCATGTATACAGAGAAAATATGGATACGTGATTGAAATCATGCATCATGGACAGATTGTGACCAGGGAAGGATTTGGATGTGTGGTAAGCACATATCATCAATGCAACCTGCAGGCGCTTGCGGAGGCACTGGCAAGATTTCATTCTTCCTGCGAGATCTGTATACACACGAAAGATACCTTCGTGGCATCCAGAGTTCTGAGAATATCAGATCTGGCAGCAGGTGGCTTTAAGGATACAAAGGGGAACGAGATAAAGAATGCGGATGAATGGAGAAAGGTTTACCAGCCTATTGACAGGCTTAAGCTGGAAGTTTCTTCATCTGCCGGTACACATTCATATTCACAGTGGCTCCAGGAGGAGATGATAAAGCATGGAGATAGCTGAACTTTGGGGAAAAGGATGGAGTCTGCGCCCGGAACAGGATCCCAGGACAATGACATACATAGGAACAATAACAAGAGCTGGTATGAACTTCCACTACTACAGAGGGGATGATGGCGAGATCTATTTTGATGATGAGCCGGAAGGTGGAAAGCCGGAGTGGATGGAAAAAGCCGACCGAAAGCAAAGAAATAGACGGAGCCGTAAAACCATAAAAAGATGAAAAGAGGAAAAGTATGAGGACGATAGCAGTAATCAATTTAAAAGGCGGTGTAGCCAAAACAATTACATCCAATAGCTTCGCCTATATTTTGGCGGAGCAGGGAAACCGAGTCCTCCTGGTGGACAACGATAAACAGGGGGACGCTTCCAGAGGATTGAATTGCCGCACACAGGATGGAGAAGGTATTGACCGGATTATGACTGCCAGACATCCGGAAGACTGGATGGGAAAGCTGATCAGACACACGGCATATTACAATCTGGATGTATTGCCGGCGAATATGCGTCTGTTGATGGCAAACCAGGAAGTGATGTTTGATCAGACGCGGCCACAGCAGTTCCGAATCAAAAATGCACTGGCATGCGTGGCGGAGCAGTATGATTTTTGCATAATCGATAATGCACCGGATATTAATATATCCACAATTAATGCGCTGACAGCCTGTGATGATGTTCTGATTCCAGTGGAAATTGATGATAATACCACAGAAGGTCTTCCGGAACTGGTGAATCAGATCGGATACACAAAAGAGGAATTGAATAAAGATCTGAAGAATTACTGGATCTTTATCACAAAGTATGACAAAAACAATCTGGCACAGGAGCAGGGAGCAGAACTGATACAGGCAGCAGGATATCCTATTCTCAGTACAAGAATCCGTTATTCCAGGAAAGTGTCTGAATGTACGTATGCAAGAAAGCCTATTCCGTTGTATTCTCCGCGTTCGTTGGCTGCAAAAGATTACAAACGCCTGGTAAAAGAGTATCTGGTGGCAGCAGGAATCATGATGGATAAATGGACGGAAGGGAGGGAAGCCTGATGGCATTTAATCTGGCAGATATGGTGAACAACCGAAAGCCCGTGGAGACTGAGAATATCAGTGATACAGTGTATCGTGATGTTTTTGAACTAGAACCATCCAAGGAGAATTTCTATTCTACAGATCCAGAGCGACTACAGGGACTGAAAAACTCAATTCTTTTGTTTGGTGTAATGCAGGATGTTCTGATTGAGGATGTGAATGGTAAAGACAGGATCATATCCGGACACTGCCGTACAATGTGCTGCAGAATGCTTGTAGAAGAGGGGCATGAAGAGTTCCGGAAGATTAATTGTAAATATACCAAAGTGACGCTGAACACGGAGAAGCTTCCAGAAGATAAAGATGAAAAAGTGGAACAGCTGCTTAATAAGCTGGGAATCATCCAGGCAAACCGGTTCCGGGAGAAAACCGACTGGGAGAAAATGAAGGAAGCCCTTATCACGGAGGAAGTGATTAAAGAGCTCCGGGATTTGGTCGATCTGCAGGGAACCACAAGGAAAATGGTACAGGCAACACTTGGAACATCCGGGACTCAGCTGGAAAGATATCATGCAATTCAGAAAAAGCTGAGCCCTGAGCTTATGCAGGAGTTTAAGAATGCGAAGATAAATATATCCGTGGCCAGGGAGCTGACCGATCTGGATGAGAATCACCAGAAAGAGGCTCTGGAACTGTATCAGAAGAATGGAGCAATTACACTTCCGGAAGTAAAGACGTTGAAAGAAAAACAGGAGCTAAACCGCCAGATTCCAGGACAGCTTACGCTGGCAGAAGTAACCGGGAAATATCGTCCGCCGGAAGATGACACGGTAATTGATGTGGACGTTCAGATTGACAGATTTTTTGAGAGTTTGAAGCGGTCCACGACAGAACGGATCCAGAAGCGAGATAAGAATATGTCAATTTACATGCTTAGCACCCTGTATGATGGTGTTCGGATCAGAAATGGACATCTGAATTATCAAGGGAAAAAGGATGGAATTCTTTTTAATCCGGACAGTGATGAGGAAAAGTTGATCACCTGGCAGCAGTTGGCAGAAACCTTGATAGAAAAATACGGAAAAAAACAGAAATCAGTAAAGATGGCTCCGCTGGTAGATCCACAGAAAGAGTGCCCGTATTACAGGGAAGATGAGGTATTTACTCCGGATATTGCAAGGATAATAAAAATCTTCCTGGAAGATGTATATGCCAAGATGTATGTGGGCGCCGCCAGACGCTTCCGGGCAATGGGAGCTGAATTTGCCGCAGTGCAGAGAGGCAAAGAAAAAGATTTTGTATTCTATGATGAAAAAGGTGGAAAGGTCTGCTATGTGTCGAAGAAACGCATGGAATTTGAGTACCAGGAGCGAGTTAAGAAAGAAGAACCAGATCCGCCTGAAACACAGCCAAATGAAGCAATGGAGACTCTTGAAGAGATAAATAATTCCTGGAGTGAATGGAAACCAGAAGAAGCTGTGAAAGAGCTTTGCACCAGGTATCCGGAACTGCTTAAGGGAATCATGCAGATTTGTCGAAAATATAAAAAAAACGGGGAGCGAGCTCAAGAGCTACAGAAAAAATATGCTCCTTATGGATATCATAGCCAGGCGTGTGATGGATTCAGCTATACATTCGAAGGGTATTCAAGGGGAATAACGATCCAATCCAATACCCAAAAGAAGGAAAGCAAGATGAGCTATATCCGTCTGGTGTTAGAGCTTGTTAATTTGTATGATCCAGATTCTTCAGAATTTGATCTTACAGAAGAAACAATGGAAATGTCCGACTCGGACAAGCCAGAATGCTGCCAACAGGCAGCTGAAATCACGGACGAAAGGCAGCAGGATACTGAAGAAAATCAGAGCTTGGTGTACGATTGCCGGGAAGAAGAACATGAACAAGAGCCTCTTGACATTATGGGAAATGACACAGAACGTAAGGCATGGCTGAGAAGTTATAAATTGTGGGGACTCTGGTACGAAGACAAACATATAGGCGCGAGGTATTACAAGTATGACTTCGAAAATGGCACACGACTGATCGTAGAAGAGTATGATCCAGAACCGCAGCAGTCACATTGGTATAATCCGGGCGAATCGTACTACATGCATTTAGTAGGTGGCCCAGAGCCAGACAGAAAAAATCAGATTCCAAAATGGACATACCATGCTAAATACAATAAATATCCAAACAGTGAGACGGAGCTTGTTGAGTTTCTGAAAGCGATTCAGAAAGGAAAAAGATGAACAGAGCAGAGAGAAGACGACAGGCAAAGGAACTGTCAAAAAGCAAGATGCCACTACCACTGAATGTTGCACTGCCGGTAGAGGGGGCTGCTGACATAACTGGCCAGGAAGCTGTTGTCTTAAAGACATATTTGGAACTGAAGGAAAAAGAAATCAGAGAAAATGTTACTGCCGCTTTGATGAAGGAAGCCCAGGAGAAGCTTACCAGGGCAGAGGACTATATCGCCATCATCAATATATTGATTATCTTATATGCGAGTAAGATGGCTTGGGGATATACAGAAGAAAATAAAAAGCTCATGGAAAATTACAAAGCGGCCAGGGTTTATGTGGATCGCGTGGGAGCTGCAGCAGCCTATGCGCAGATAAAAAAAAGAAATGGATATTGAAATCGAATTTGAAGATCTGGATAATTACAACATTTACAAAGAACTTGGATTTGACAGAGAGGCGGTGTGAGATGTGCTGCAGGAAATGAAGTTAGAGGATGCTCTGAAAAAGTTTCTCCAAGGGAAGAAAGTACTGGTGATGTATGATGAAAGTCTAAAAAACGATGGCACTGAATTCATAGTAGAGGCTCTGGAAAAAATGTTGGAGAGAAACCGTTACCTGGTGGATGTGCCTGCAATAGAGGATTTTGAGTTCAAACAAGAAGTAGAACAGATGGTAAAGACAGAAAAATCCTCCACTAAGGCTGTAAAAAAGAAATTGGTAGATCTGCCAAAGAACAAAAGCAAGCTGGATGATTGCCAGGAAGAAATCATCCAGATGCTGAAAGACGGAAAATCACAGTATGCAATTGCAAAGGAATTAGGCGTTGTTCAGTCAACGGTTACTCACTGGATGGCGAGACATGGAATTGACAAGCAAGGAAACCAAAAGAAGTGCGCAACCTGCCAATACAGAGAAACAAGCCCGGGAAAAGGCGGCTGTGATTACATAGGGAAAACTGGTCACAGAAGAGGCTGTAGTGTTGAAAACTGTGATAAGTATGTGGAAGATAAGCATGAAAAGGCAGCTGCTCCTGGACTATGACAAGACCAGGAGACAGCTCCTGGTAGCAGGGAGGCGGTGAAATATGAATTTCAGAATGCTGAAAAAGAAATATAGAAAAATGTATGGCCAGAATCCACCTAAATGGATGAAGGAAAGACTGATCAAAACAATGGTAAGTCCTTCGGAGTACAGAGTAATCACGGCTATAGGGATAAAAGCAAATTTTATGAGGGCAATATTCACAGTGGTTGCCGAACTGCGGAAGGAAGTGCGCCAGTATGAACGTAATACGGAGAATCTTGTCAATACCACAAGAATCTTATCTGAAAGGAGAAAATTGTAGAAATGAAAATCAGATCACAGAGGAATCAGCTGATAGATATGGTTGGAAAAGCAACTACTACAGTCCGTACGCCAACCGGTTCCTATCAAATATTGGCACATACCAAAGACAAGAAGGTGGGAATTGTCCTGGGAGAATATAGTACAGAACCAAAGACTGTTCGTGTTCTCTGTGCTATTCAGGTTGCGGCTCAGCATCCAGAAAAGATCAGAATCTTTAATATGCCCTCAGATGCAGAGGTGGTTCTGTGAAAAAAATACGAGACCAAAGTACAAGAATTGGACGTGCACCGTAAAGAAATCATACAGATGGTGAAAAACGGAAGTTCCCAGAAAGAGATTGCAGAAAAATATGAAACCTGGCCATCAATAGTTAGGTATTGGTTCAGAAAGCGAGGTATTAAGCCGGAAGTGCTAAGAGGTAACCAAAAATCTACTGGAAGAAAATGTTCAAGCTGCATATACAGACAATTAAATCCCAATCTTGGAAATTGTGACTATATCTGCAAAACCGGACATTCCAGAGGCTGCAGTGCAATTAACTGCGACAAATATGTAAAAGGCAGACCTATAGCAAGTATGAAAGAAACGGTTGAGGATTACGATATCTTCGACGAATGAGGGAGAAAGAAAAAATGGAAGACAGAACTTGTAAGACCTGCAGACACAATGATGATCTTCTCTGCGATAAGAAAGGAATCTGGATCAGAGATGACTATAGCTGCAGTAAATGGGAAGTGGAACCATGGCAGCAGTGGAGAAAAAGTATGTTGACAAGGTTCCTCAGAACGAGGTGAGACAATGGAAAAAGAGACATACAAAGAAATTGAGAAAATTGCGGATAACATCCAGGCAGAAGCTGGAAGAAAAAGGTGTAGAGAAATAGAAAACGTTAACAGTTTCTATGATGGCTATATCCAAGGTATTGAAGATTTGTTAAGAAGCATTCGCCAGGAGAAAATTGCAGGAGGTGAAGTAGGTGGAAAGATTAACTAAAAGAAACAAAAATGATCGAGCTTATTTTCCTGAATGCTTCAATGATCCTTGCAATGGACTACAATGCGCCAAGGATGATTGCGAATTTTTAGAGAAAGTTTGCGAAAAGTTAGCGGAATGCGAGGATAAAGAAGAACCTAAAAAGGTAATTAAGATTTGCACTGTAGTTTCAAATGAAAAATATGAATGCCCGAAATGCGGCAACTATTTAACCGAAAGTGATGTTTTTGCCGGCTACTGCAAATGGTGCGGACAGAAGATAACCATGGAGGGAAAATAGATGGAGGATAAAACCTGTAAGATCTGCAAAGATAAGTAACGGGTTGAGAATTATATGAAAAGAATAATCCAGAAGCTTTTAAAAATGTATGGAATGGGGATGAAATAAATGGTAGATGTAATTGTTGCAATGGGTGTTGGTGTGCTGATTGGAGCCTTTGGTGTAATCGCCTGGCTCTTGCATGATAATAAAGACGATTAAGGAGCTAAGAGATGAACAAAGTAATTTTAATGGGACGTTTAACAAGAGATCCAGAGGTAAGATACACCTCTGTAGAAAATTCTTTAGCAATTACCAGATACACACTGGCAGTAGATAGAAAAATCAAAAGAGATGGAGAAGCAACAGCTGACTTTATTTCTTGTGTAGCCTTTGGCAGATCTGCTGAGTTTGCAGAAAAATATTTTCGAAAAGGAACGAAGATTGCAATTGCAGGACGTATTCAGACTGGAAGCTACACAAACCGTGACGGGCAGAAGGTTTACACTACAGAAGTTGTGGTAGAAGAACAGGAATTTGCCGAAAGCAAAAATTCCGGATCCGGCAGCAGCCAGCAGAATGCTCCGCAGCCATCTCCAGATGTAGGTACAGAAGGCTTCATGAACATTCCAGACGGAATTGAAGAAGAACTTCCGTTCAGTTAGAAAACAAAGAAAAGGTAAGAAGGAAAAACTATGAGCGGACTAAAATTTCCGAAAGGTGAAAAGAAGAAAAAAAGAATGTCCCACCCACCAAGTATTCTTGGAAGCAGAAAGGGCAGGTGCTACTTGTGCGGCAGATACGGACATACTGAAGAACATCATATATTTGGTGGTCCGAATCGGACACTATCAGAAAAATATGGATTAAAGGTTTATTTGTGTCTGGAGTGTCATTCGAGTGGTAAACATGCCGTACATAGAGACAAAGCAGTAATGGATGAGCTTCACCGCCAGGGCCAGGAAGCCTTTGAGAACCAGATCGGCAGCAGGGAACAGTTTCGGAAGATCTTCGGGAGGAATTGGCTATGACATTATATGAGATCACAGAAGACATAACAAAAGAATCAGAAGAGACAGTAACCATAAAAGAAGCATCAAAAAGGCTGAACCGAACAGTCGGGAGTTTGTACGGCGCCGCAGCTGAAGGAAGAAGGATAAACGACAGATATTATCTAAGAGCTACAGACCGAACCCTCAGCAGAAACAAAGACCGGAACCTGCTTCAGGAGTATGATCTGATTCGGCAGCAGTTATTGAGGAAAAAGAAATGAGCGCCAAGATAATCCTGCACCCAGATGCTCCTGGATATTGTAAGGAATGTATATACGACACAAAAGACGGTCAGTGCATGAATGAAGAGTATAAGAAAAACGCATATAAAGTCATTTGTGTTTGGCATTATTGCAAATATAAGAAAGTGAGAAAAGAAAGGAAATGACAAGAGCAGAAACAACCAAGTTCCTTGGACAACTACTTGTATCTACTCGTATTGGCGGAGCTGGGTCGCACTGGGCCAGCGAGGTTAGCATTGATCCATGGACATCAAAGGCAAAACGAGTGGATTATATGGAGTTTTGCCCAGCAAATCAATACTCTGTATCCGGAATAGAAAAAGGTATATTCACTTGCTATGAGATCAAAAGTTGTAAGGAAGATGTTTATAGCGGTAATGGTTTGAATTTCTTTGGAGAAAAGAACTATATAGTAACTACGATGGAGTGTTACAAAGAAATTCAGCCAGATTTTAGAAGTGGTAAATTTGCTAATTACATGCGCGAAAAACACCCAGATTCATCAATTTATTACGGCGTTATGGTTCCTATTCCGTTCTGGGGAGAAGCAACGGAAGAATTTAAAGATCCTACATCATTAAGCGAGGATAGAGACTGGAAGCTGGAAGTTGTATTGCCTTGCAGGCAGGGAATAAGAACAAAGTCCATGACAGAATTGCTGTTTTGCATGTTACGGAGCGGACGTTGAGGAGGGAGAGATGTGAGCAGGGTAAAAGAAAGACTTAAGCAGTACAAGCTGGATCTGGAAAAGCAGACTCAGTATAAGCAAGGACTTCCAGGAAGTGCACTTGATATTGTAAATACGCTTTTAGCAGATCTGGAAGAGGATGAAAAGAAAAACGGTTGGATTCCAGCAAAAGAAAAACCTTCAGAGTATGGGCGGTATTTGGTTACTTTCAAGCAGAGTAAAGAGGTTTATATTGCAGAATACGGAATCTGCCAGATGCCAGTGACGGTATTGGGACAGCCTTTGGGATGTGGATGGTACAGTTCAACTGGGTATTATTATGCGGAAGACAGTATTGTGGCGTGGAAACCACTTCCAGAACACTCATATAAGGAGGATAAGAAACATGAGACTGATTGACGCTGATTTAGTGCTTAAAAGATTAGAAGAATGGAATACATCAGATAAAATGGATAAAGCACTATATAACTTTGCACGAAACAGAATTGTCGAACAACCAACAGCCTATAACATTGATAAGGTTGTGGAGCAGCTGGAAGAGATCAAGAGAATGATGGAATCAAATATCAGCCCAGATTGTTTTCGGGAGGAATGTATAGAAGCTGATTGCACAATCTGCCTTGCTGGTAAGGTGATCGAAATTGTGAAGGGTGGTGGGACTGAATGAGAGTGGAAGAAATTGCATTAAGACAGGAAATTAGACAAATGATGAATGAAGCTGGGTTGAATAAGAATACCATTCGTGAAATGGCTCAGAAACTTTTAGAAGAAGAGGTTAAAAAGCAAGTAAAAACTGCTTTTGCACAAAATAATATTGAGAGGATAGTTACAAGAAATATAAGCAAATGGGATTTGAGAGAAGCAGTAAAAGAAGGAGTAAGGGATTACGTCAAATCTGATATTAAAGTATCAGTAAAAATTGAAGAGGGGGTATCCGAGTGAGAGAAATTCTTTTCCGTGGCAAATGTATTGATAACGGCGAATGGGTTGAGGGATATTATTACAAAATGTCTGAAACAACATATTGTTTTAAAGAGGACTATGAACGGAAACCAGTACCAGAACATCACTATATTTTGCAAGAGAGGATGACCGACTGGGGACTCCCAAATCAAATTGTACAGATTGAAATCGAACCAGAAACACTCTGCCAGTTCACAGGACTTTGCGACAAGAATGGGAAGAAAATCTGGGAAAATGATATTGTACTTGTAATTTATGAAAATCGGTACTATGAAAAAAAGGAATTAAGCACTGGAAAAATAGTTTTTACTCGTGGAACATGGTATATAGGCGGAAAAGTTTGTAATGAGTTGTACGCGATTGACGAGGATGCGATATTTCAAGTTGAAATAGTGGGAAACATTTTCGACAATCCAGAATTATTACAGGAGGCAGAGAAGTAATGGAACGTTTATCGAAGAACCATGTTATGAGAGAAATCCAGGAAGACAGAGAAACTAGCCTAAGATGTTACGAGGATAAACCAACGAGAGACATTGTAAATTTTTGCTATGATTGCATTGAAAAAGCTATTAATGATCTTCCGCAGGACTATCCCAGAAATACAGATGAAGTGGAACGGTGGATCCCGGTTACTGAGAAAATGCCAGAAGAACATAATTCTATATTTGCAAAATGGAAAGGCACAGAACATTGGAGCAATGCAATGTTTGAAAAGAGATCCGATGAGGTTCTTGTAACAGTTGAATATCCAGATGGAACAAGAGTTACAGAAGCAACATACACAATTGATGGAAAGTGGAAAATGATAGCGAAAGTGCTTGGAGGAACTGTGATTGCCTGGAAACCATTTCCTGAACCGTATAAGGAGAATTGACAAAATGAGCAGAATACTACCAATCCTTTTTAACACAGAAATGATCCGGGCTATATTGGACGGTAGGAAGACATGTACCAGGAGAATCGCAAAGAAAGTTCCAAAAGAAACATACAGAATTGAGGAAGAAACACAAAATGGAAATTTGATGTTCCAATGTATTTGGGGCGGCTATATGCCAGATGTTCAGGGATTTGTGGATGGCTATACGAATTTGAGTCCACCATATCAACCTGGAGATATATTATGGGTGAGAGAAACCTGGTGTTGGTGTCCATGCTGGGATTGTGGTATGGATACAGAAGAGGGATGCTGTGATAAGGAAACGGACCGGATCTATCATCCAGATCGAAGAGAATATGGATGTTATGGATATAAAGCATCATTTCAAGAATATGAAGAGCCATTTGAAAGATGGCATCCATCAATTCATATGCCAAGAAAAGCAGCACGCATTTTTCTTGTGGTCAAAAACGTAAAATTAGAACCACTGCAGGATATAACAATAACCGAAATTCGTAACGAGGGACTTTCTTCCATGGCAGTTCATGCTGGAGATACGGAAATGGCAATGGCTGAATGGAAAAGCCTATGGAATGGCACTGTCAAGAAAAATGATCTTAACCGTTACGGCTGGGAAGCAAATCCATGGGTATGGGTAATTGAATTTGAACGAATTGACAGAATCGTGGGAGGTGAGACCAATGGACAAGAGAATTCTGGAACAGTACATAGATGCTTGTGCACTGATCAAGGAGACGGAAGTGGAGATTCAAAGGTTGAGGAAAAGGAAAGAAGTAACTCAGGATTCTGTCCGGGGCAGTAATCCTGAATTTCCTTACCAGCCGCAGAACTTTCGGATCCAGGGAACGCGAGAAACCATGAAAGATAGAAATCTCATGGATGAAGAGGAAAAACTCCTGGAAGAAAGAAAAGAAAACGCAAACAGGATAAAACGAGACGTGGAGCAGTGGATGAATAGGATCCCAATGAGAATGCAAAGAATCATCAAGTGGAAGCTGTTTGATGGATTGACCTGGCAGCAGGTGGCACGAAAGCTGGGACCTAAAGCTACAGAGAATTCTGTGAAAAAAGAATTCGAAAGATTTTTAAGAAAAAAATAAAAAATGTCACGAATGTCACACATGTCACGATTTAATATGTAATAATGTAAACTGAACCAAGTGGATAAAGAACACTGTTCGGTTCAAGTAAACCCCACAGATTAAGTAAGTATGATTGCCAGGTAAAATGCCTGGCAGTTGTATTGAAAAATCAAAACTCTCCTTAATGAGTGATGAAGATGCAAGTGCCGCAACACTGTCTGTGTACTTCGAGGGTAGGAATGAGATTTCTTAAATAATGTTGCAGACGTAAATAAAAAGAATCAGGGAAGAACCTGGAAACCTCCATGCGATTGGTATAGCGGCACGTATGGATTGCAAACCCGGAACATAGCTCAGTGGTAGAGCAGCTGGCTTATAACCAGTGTGTCGGTGGTTCGATTCCGCCGGTTCAGATTCGGTTGTGCCGCCGATATAATGGTACGATATCGACTCATACATATTTTTCTAAGAACATCCGGTTGAATACTGGATGTTCTTTTTATGCAGCAGAAAGGAAGGACAAGCATGGCAAGAGAATTTGCAAAAGCATTTTATCAATCAAAACAGTGGCAGAAGTGCAGAACTGCTTACATAGCTTACCGAAAATCCATTGATGGTGGAATGTGTGAGTCTTGCCATGAAGCGCCTGGATATATTGTGCACCACAAGATACATCTTACTCCAGAGAACATCAATGATCCAGACATCAGCCTGGGCTTTGGCAATCTGAAATATGACTGCCATGCTTGCCATAATGCAGAACATGGGGCAGCAGCTGTTCCAGGTTTAGTTGAATATACCTTTGATTCACAGGGCAATCTGGTGCTAGGCCCCCCTAAAAACGATTAGGGCATAGGGGAACACGAACCGGGAGGGGAGATTAATTTTTACGCACGAAGAAATCGCGTGACCGGTGTAGTAGGAGGTGAGAACGTTGCAGAAAAATAACCCGATTTTTGCCGAAACAGGGGAACTCTTGAATAAAGAAGCAATGATTAAAAAAGAACTGAAAAAAATAAAATCAATTTACAAAGATTTGGATTTGAAGCGTAAGAAAAATGCGGAATCGCTTATGAATTCTGCAGCGTTTATGGCTGTTTCCATGATGGAATTAGAGCACATTATCAACCTGAAAGGATACACGGAAGAGTACCAGAATGGGGCGAATCAGAAGGGGATTAAAAAGTGCAGTGAGGTTGAAATCTATAATAACCTGGCAAAAAATTATCTTTCTTACGTGAAACAGCTAGACGATATGCTTCAAAAAGCAGGAGGACAGACCAAGAGTGATGAGCTCATAGACTTTCTGACGGGCGGTGGGTAAATGACGGAATTTGAGCAGTATTTCACCGGCCTTTTGGATGGTAAGATTGTAGCCTGTGAAAAAATGAAAAGAATTGCAGATGTCCTTCTGGAACAGTATTACTCTCCAGGAGAGTATCATTTTGATTTCGACATTGCCAAACGTCACATAGATTTTATTGAAAAGTTCTGCAAAATTCCATCTGGTAGAATTGGAGCACCGTTAAAACTGGAACTATTCCAGAAGGCAAGGTTCCAGGCAATATTTGGCTTCGTGGATGATAATAACATTCGTCAATATAATGAATGCTTGATCGTTGAAGGAAGAAAAAATGGAAAAACAACAGAAACAGCAGCGATAGAAATTGATCTTTTGGTAAATGACAGGGAAGGAGCACCACAGATCTACAATGTGGCAACTATGCGCGATCAAGCTGCTCTTGGCTTTGCAGCATGTCACAAAATGGTTCAGCAAAGTCCCTTGTTAAGCAAGCATATCAAAAAGAGAGCAAGTGACCTTTATTTTAAACAGAATTTTGGATTTATAAAAGCATTGGCAAGTAATACTAACAGCCTTGATGGACTTGATGTTCATGGTGGGGTTATTGATGAACTTGCGGCTATAAAAAATAGAGATATTTATGATTTGGTAAAACAGGCAATGGGAGCTAGACGGCAACCATTGCTTTTTTGTATTACAACAAACGGATTTATCAGAAATGGAATATTTGATGCACAGTATGACTATGCGGCAGGAATCCTGGAGGGAAAAATACAGAATAATAGATTTCTTCCGTTCATTTATGAACTTGATGACAGGGAAGAATGGGATAAAGAAGAATGCTGGGAAAAGGCAAATCCTGGCCTTGGTCCGATTAAATCTTACGATTATCTCCGCCAAATGGTGCAAAAAGCAAAAGATGATCCTACATTCAAACCAACAGTTCTTGTAAAAGACTTTAATCTTAAGCAGACAGCAGAAACTGCATGGCTTCGGTGGGAAGATCTCAATAATGAAGAGCGAATTGGAGATAAAAAATTTCGTTATGGAATTGGCGGGTTTGATGCAGCTGATTGTGTGGATCTGAATGCTGCGAAGGTGCTCTGCATGCGCAAGGGTGATGAAAAGATTTATGTTAAGCAGATGTACTGGCTTCCACAACGTGTATTGGATGAATATGAAAACTCCGGCAGAAGACAGGGACGTGACAATGCACCATACACTTTGTGGAAAGAACAGGGCCTGCTGAGAACGGTTGATACCTATAAGGTGAATAAGAAGGTGATCTTGGACTGGTATCTGGAAATACAGGAGAAAGAGGATATTTACATGATGGCAATAGGCTATGATCCCTGGCATATTGATGATTCACTTTTGCGAGAATTCGAAGCAGCTTTTGGAAAATCTGCAATGATACCGATCCGGCAGGGCGTTGCGACTCTTTCTCAGCCCATGAAAGAGTTAAAGGCGGATCTGAGTGCAAAGAAGGTCGTTTACGATAACAATCCAATTGACAAAATGTGCCTGGCAAATACGGCGGTAAGGACTGACATAAATGGAAATATTCAGCCTGTAAAAACAGATGATCCAAGAAAAAGAATTGATGGAACTATGGCGTTGGTTGATGGCTATGTAGTCCTTAGAGATAAATTTGATGAGTATATAAGCTTGATTTAAGCAGGAGGTATATATGGCATTTTGGAACAGAAACAAAAACCGAGGAAGGGAACCTACCACAGATAAGCCAAATACAAGTGAACAATATAAAATGGTGACAATCTGGGGCGAACATTATTATTCTTGGAATGGAAAACTGTACGACAGTGATATCATCCGGGCATGTATTCGTCCAAAGGTGAAATCTATCGGAAAACTTGTGGCAAAACATATACAGGAAAACGAAAAAGGGTTAAAGGTAAACCCCAAAACCAGTATAAAGATGCTTTTAAGTAACCCGAATCCTTATATGACCGGGCAAATGTTCCAGGAAAAGCTTGGGAATCAGCTGTGCCTTAGCAACAATGCTTTTGCACTGATCGTTCGAGATGAGAATGGATATGCAGAGCAGATGTATCCGATTCCGGCAACAATGGTGGAAGCGATATATGGAGATACAGGGGAGCTTTTTCTGAGATTCACTTATAAGAATGGAAAAGCAGGTACCTTTCGGTATTCGGATATTATCCACTTACGCCAGGATTATGAGGGAAATGATATCTTCGGAGAAAATCCGGCACCGGCACTGGCTCAGCTAATGGAGTGTGTTGGATACATTGACCAGGGAATTGTGAAGGCAATTAAAAATTCCGGAATTATCCGTTGGCTGCTGAAATTTACCAGTTCCATGCGTCCGGAAGATGTAAAAACCAATGTAGAACAGTTTGTAAAGAATTATCTTGCTATTGAAACGGATACTTTCGGAGCAGCTGGTGTGGATGCTAAGGTCGACGCAAAACAGATTGAAGCAAAGGACTATGTTCCGAATGCGTCACAGACGGACCGGATCACAGACCGGATTTATTCTTTCTTTAACACCAACAAACATATTGTGCAGTCAGATTGGAATGAAGATCAGTGGACAGCATATTATGAGGCGGAAATTGAACCGGTTGCAATACAGCTTGGGAAAGAGCTTACAACAAAGCTCTTTTCACCAAGAGAGAGAGGCTGTGGAAATTACATAACATATGAGTCCAGCAACCTCCAGTGTGCAAGCATGAGTACCAAACTTGCATTTCAGTCCATGGTGGATCGAGGAGCAATGACACCCAATGAATGGCGTGCAATCTTGAATCTGGCACCTATTGAGGGCGGAGATAAGCCAATCAGGAGACTGGATACCCAGGTGGTGGACATGCTGGAAAGTATGCTTAACAAAATGAACGGTGAAAATTACCGCGAAATGGCAGGATTAATGGGGCAGTTGTTAAAAGCTGCTTATATAGAGATGCATGGAGGTGAAAAGAAAGTTGAAACATAGAATTGATGTCAGAGGAGCAATGATACCAAATGACTATAAATGGTATTATGACTGGTTTGGAGAAGACAGTACATGTCCGAGAGACGTAATGAAGGTTTTATCGGCAGCAGTCCCAGGAGATGAGATTGAGGTATATATCAATTCCCCAGGCGGAATAATCGATGTTGGATCTGAGATTTATACCTTACTCAGGAGCGCTGCGGAAAAACATGATATGCGTATATACATTATGGGGGAGGCTTGCAGTGCTGCTTCTATAGTGGCATGTGCCGCTTACTGTGAAATGTCTCCAACGGCACTCATGATGGTGCATTGTGTATCTTCAGGAGCCAGGGGAAATCACAGTGATATGGAGCACATGGCAGAAGTTCTTAGAACTGCCGATCAGGCATTGTGCACAGCATACACTGCAAAGACTGGAATGTCCGAGTCGGACGCATTGGAAATGATGGAAAATGAAACCTGGCTTACTGCTGAACAGGCGAAAGAACGAGGGTTAATTGACAAGGTGATGTTTCAGGAGCCGGAAGAAAAGCAACCTTTCGTTGCTGCCGTAAATTTCCACTTGCCATCATCTGAGCAGATGGCGAAAGTAAAAGCTATGATGGAAGCTGATACAGGGGATGGCACAGAGAAAGAAAAAGCTGTAAAAATAGCCAGGGCAAGAGCTGAATTATTATCTTTGGCTGAAAGAAAATTAATGGATTAACAGGAGGAATGAGAGATGACTTATAACGAGTACACAGAAAGTCGTAAAAACCTTATCACAGAGGCTAACGGTCTTATCAATGAAGGAAAACTGGATGAAGCAAATGCAAAAATGGAAGAGGTAAAAGCTCTGGATGAAGAGTGGGACAAGACTGCAGAAGCAATGGCAACTGCAAAAGCCCTGGAAGGTAACCAGCGTGCATTCAACGTCCAGGATCTGAATGATTCCGTAGCAGCGGCTGCTGCAAGTGGTGGAGAGGCCACTGCGAAAATGAGTTTTGTTCAGGAAACTGCTGGCAGCTTAGAGAATGATCAGCATAGTACTGATGCTTATAAAATGGCATGGGCTAAAACCATGATGGGGAAAACTCTTACTGCAAAAGAAACAGAGATCATGGAAAAAGCAAATGCATATACCCATACAACTGAAAATACTGGAGTGGTTATTCCAAAAACAGTAGCTGACGGTATCTGGGATATGGTAGAAGAGCTGTATCCGTACTGGAACGATATTCAGAAAACCTATGTCAAAGGAAACTACAATGTTCCGATTGGAGATGAATCCACTGCTGCCGAATGGTACGAAGAGGCAGACGTAACTGCAGATGGAAAAGATACACTGAAGGAGCTCGCACTGAATGGCTGTGAATTATCCAGATGCGTAACCATTTCCTGGAAACTGAAAGAGATGGCAATTGATGATTTTATTAATTATATTCAGCGGAAACTGGCAAGAAAAATTGGTGCAGGGCTTGGATATGGAGTAACCCATGGTAAAGGAAAGCCAAGTGCAAGCGATCAGTTCAAGCCAGAACCTTTGGGGGTAGTTACAGCTCTGGAAAAGGAAGATAAGACTCCACAGATTACAACTTATGAGAAGGGAAAGCTTGCATACCAGGATTTGACCAATGCGAGAGCAAAGGTAAAAGTTGGGGCGAATGAGCTTAAAATTTATGCAAATTCCACCACTATTTGGAGTGAACTGGCAAATGTAACAGATAAAAATGGAAAACCGATTTTCATTCCGGATCCATCTGAATCCGGTGTATTTAGAGTGCTTGGAATGATGGTAAAACAGGATGATTCCATGGAGGACGGTGAAGTCCTGATGTCCAGTCCATATGTAGGCTATCAGGCAAACGTAAACAAAGATCTCACAGTAATGACTGAGGATCATGTAAAAGCCAGAAACACTGATTATTGTGGATATGCTATCGCGGATGGTGGTGTTACTTCCACAAAGGCACATGCTCTGTTGAAATATACCGTGACAGAAGCCACAAGTGATACAGATCAGAAAACTCAGGCGGGGGAATAACAAGCCGGGCAGCAGCGGCGGCAAATACTGTTGACTACAGTGCTTACACAATAGCACAGCTAAAAGCAGCAGCCAAGGAAAAAGAAATCCCAGGATATTCTAAAATGAAAAAAGAAGAACTGCTGGAGGTGCTTATGAATGACGTTTTCTGAAAATCTGATACAAGACCTTATGAGAACAGTTCGGGGAAAATCTCAGGTGACAAAGTTGGACGTCACGGATCTTGCCGAGGCGTGTGTAGTAGATCTTAGCTTGGTTGGAGTATATGTAACTGATCCAGAAGAACCCCTGTGTAAGCAGGCTTTAAAACTTTATTGCAAGGGGCATTATGGATATGACAAAGATCAAACAACATTCAGGGCGGCATATGCCGCCTTGAGAGATTCTATGGCTCTTTCAGGAGATTACGGTAAAAAAGAGGTGAACCAGGATGGATGAAGAAGCAAAGCTTCTGGTAGTGAAAAATGCGAAGGATAAAGATGGATTTGCGGAGGAAAGCATCACAGAAGAATATCCAGTTTATGTAACTGAAAAATCTGCTACAAGATCTGAGTATTATGCTGCTTTACAAGCCGGAATTCAGATTAAGCTTGTGCTTGAAATGAGACTGGAAGACTGGGAACAGACTGCGCACCTATCGGGAAACAGAAAGGAATATGCTACACAGCTGGAATATGACGGAGCTGTATATGATATTTTGAGAACCTACAGGGCAGATAAGGCAAAAATAGAAATCATATGCACATAGGGGTGAGAAGATGAATGTGAACCAGAAAATTGAAAATGCACTTTCGGACTTGGTAGCAGGAAATATCTGGCCGCTGGCGTGTCCGTTGGAGGAAAAACCGAATACATTTGCAGTATATATGATTGAACGGACAACCCCGGCGGATTATGGGGATGATTCGCACAGTGAATGGATTCAACACCTGGAAATCACATGGTTTTCTCGTTCTGCATCCGGGAGCAAAAGGAAACCGGTTAATTACCTGGCAGCCGAGGAAAAGATTATTGCAGCGCTTGAAACAGCAGGGTTCACAGTCAAGAATTCTATTCCTGGCTATGAAGGGGATACTGGTTATACAACTTGTACCATTACATTTTGCATCAGGAAGGAGCAATGAAGCAATGGCAAAGTGCAGGGTGGATTCCATGGATGATCTGCTGCAGACACTGGAGAATGCTGCAGATGTTGACTCAATATCAGAAGAAATGCTCACAGAAGGAGCGCAGGTCCTTCAAAAGAACATTCGTGAAGAGATAACCAGCGCGGCGGACCGCGGATATGCAACAGGAGAACTGGCAAGCTCGGTGATACCAGATACTCCAGAGAAAAATGCGTTTGGCCATTACGTTAGTGTCAGACCGGTTGGAATTGACAGTAAAGGCGTAAGAAACGGAGAAAAGTGGGGATATCTGGAGAATGGAAACGGAGGTAATCAGAAACCTCACCCATTTGAAGATAAAGCAACAAAAAGATCAGAGACTGAATGTACAGAGAAAATGCAGGAAGTATTTAATAGACATATAAACATATAGTAGGAGGATATTAACATGGCTAAAATTGGATTTGAGTACATTGTAGCAGCAAAATTAGATACAGAGGCGTCTGTAAGCAAAGCAACAGCAAAGTATACGGAAGCGAGAGTAATTGGTCCGGCAGCAAATGCAAACTTTAATATTAACACCAGCAATGTAAAAGATTATGGTGATGATAATGTAGTAGAAACAGACGTATCTCCGACAGGTGGTACAGCTTCACTGGAACTGAATGAGCCAACTATGCAGAATGAAGGATGGCTGCTGGGACATACAGTGACAGAAGATGACGGAATGGTCAGAAATGCGAACGATATTCCGCCATATGTAGGTATTGGATTTGTTGGGAAATCTGTCCGGGCACATGAAACAGTATTTAAAGCAAAGGTTTATTTAAAAGTACAGTTTAAAGAACCAAATGATGAGAATGCAACCAAACAGGACACTGTAACATTTACACATACAACAATGGAAGGTGATTTATACACTTTGCAGAATGGTGATATGAAAGCCGAAAATGAGTTTAAAACACTTGCGGAAGCAAAAACATATGTGAATAAAATTCTTGGGGTTACCGATTCTTCAACCGGTAAGTAAGGAGTAAAACATGGGCATATTTAAACCAAGAGGAGTGGCAATTGTTTTGAATGGAGAGGAAAGACATTTCCTCTTCACTCTCAACATGATTGATCAGATTGAAGAAAAGTATGATAAACCATTAATGGAAGTGCTTGAGGATGTAGCAAATGACACAGGGAATGGACATTTGATGCGCGATATTGTGGTCATACTTCTGAATGACGAAGCAGAGCGAAATAAACGTATGAAGGCAAGCGTTGAATACTCAACTGTGACAGAAGCAGATGTGGGAGACATGATCGGGCTTGACAATTACTATGAAGTTATGAAAGCGCTTCTGAAAGCCTATGGAATATCCATGCCAGAGGTAGATGAGGACGAGGACCCAAACCAGAAGAGCGGGCAAATGAAAAGCTGAATATTGCCCGCATAGTTTACATCGGAATGACAAAATTGTATTATACGGAATCCGGAGTGCTGGATATGACGCCCAGGAAATTTTACAGGATGTATGATGAATATTTAATTATGAATGGGCTGAAGAAAGAAATTGATTCAGCAATTGATGCATTACCATAGGAGTGTTCATGTAAGGTGAACACTCCTTTTGTTATGCTTAAAAGGAGTTAAAATGGCAAAAAAAGAAGTTGGAATTACGCTGGCGCTCGGCGGGGAAAAAGAATATACACAGGGATTTTCAAATGCTGTAAAGGTTACGAAAATGCTGCAGGCAGAAACCAAAAGCCTTGCGCAGGAATTTGAAGGAAGCGCAAACTCCATGCAGGCCTTGCAGTCTAAGCAGGAAAACTTAATCCGGCTGCAGGACTCTTTTAAGCAGAAACTAAATGCAGCAAATACGGGACTTGGAAATGCAAGAAAGCAATATGAGGAGCAGGCAAAGGCAGTAGAAACGCTTAAGGAAAAGCTTGATACTGCACAGAAATCCCTGGACAAAATGAAGGAGCAGGGCGAGGAAGGCTCCGATTCTTATAAAAAACAGGAAAAAGCAATTGAAGAGCTGAATAATGCTCTTACAAAGCAGACAACAAACATGTTGAATGCGCAGGGTCGTGTAACGGACTGGAATAAGAAAGTAATTCAGGCTGAGGCTGATGTGCGCAAAAACAGTAAGGCACTTGAAGAGAATGGAAAGTATCTCGAGGAAGCCAAAAACTCAGCAGATGGATGTGCTACCAGCATTGATGAATTCGGAAAATCCGTAAAACAGGCAAACACTGAAGTTGATGATTTGAATTCAAATGCAGGAGAAGCCGGGGAAGTATTTACCGGGCTTGGTGAAAAAATTGCCAGTGCGGTTGTAATGAAAGGTGTTTCTGTTGCTGCTGATGCACTTGGCACTTTAAAAGATAAGGCGGTTGAAGCCGCCGAATATGTAGTAGAGGTAGGAAGTTCTTTCGAAGCTGGAATGAGCGAAGTGGAGGCTATCTCAGGTGCTACTGGATCGGAACTGGAAGCTCTGGAGGATAAGGCGAAGAGCCTCGGAAGCAGCACAAAATTCTCTGCTACAGAAGCCGCCAGTGCAATGACAAATATGTCCCTGGCCGGATGGTCTGTAAACCAGACTCTTTCTGGAATTGATGGCGTTCTACAGTTGGCAGCCGCTTCCAATATGGATCTGGCAGATGCATCCCAGATTGTTACAGACAATATCAGTACTTTTAATCTGGAAGCTTCACAGTCAACCCATTTAGCAGATATGATGGCATATGCACAAGCAAACAGTTCTACTACAGCAGCAGAGCTAGGGGAGGCATACAAGAACTGTGGCGCCAACATGAATGCCGCTGGCCAGGACATTGAGACTACAACCTCTTTCCTGGAGGCTTTGGCAAATAACGGACTCCGGAGCAGTGAAGCTGGTACTTCTCTTGCTGCTATAATGAGAGATCTGACCAGCAAGATGAAAGATGGAAAGATCGCCATTGGTGATACTTCTGTTACCGTAATGGATTCCAACGGAAATTTCCGTGACATGACGGATGTATTGAAAGATGTAGAGTCTGCTACAGATGGAATGGGAGATGCCCAGAAGCAGGCGGCTCTCATGGCTACATTTACATCTGACTCCATTAAGGGCTTGAACATGCTCCTTAATACTGGCGCTGATCAGGTAGCTGGCTATGAAGAAAGTTTGAGAAATTGTTCTGGTGCTGCTTCTGATATGGCAGATACTATGCAGGATAACCTGCAGGGTAAACTGACAGAGCTTAGCTCTGCTACAGAAGGGCTGGGTATTGCGGTATATGATTATATATCAGGTCCTCTGCAGGGCGGAGTGGAATTGCTTACTGATGTTGTATCAGGATTAACAGACGCGATTACACCTCAAAAAGATGCAATGGAAGAAATGTACGATGAAGTTGTACAATCCTCCCAGAAAGTTGCCGATAATGTACAGGCGATTGACGATCAGTTTACCGGAACCCTGAATTCCGTGGAAAATGTAGGCGCTCTGGCTGACAGACTGGAAGAGTTAAATAATGTTGAAGATAGAACAGCTGTCCAGAAACAGGAAATGGCATCCATCGTGGACAAACTGTCACAGTCCATTCCAGAACTGGCTGGTGCTTATGATGATGAAAATGATAAGCTGAGTGTTACTAATGATGAGCTGGAAAAACTGGTAGAAAACTATCAGCAAACAGCAATTCAACAGGCAGTAATTGCGGCTACACAGGATTTAATTAATGAGTCTTTAGCGGCACAGGTACAGCTGGATAAAGCACAGGAACAGAAAAAAATCACTGAAGATAGAATGGAACTCTTGGAAAAAGAGAGAGAATTAATTGTAAAGCTCCAAGAGGAAAGACAGAAGGCCAGTGTAGATCCAAGCTATCAAGTTGATATTGATTTTCCAACAGAGAAAACAAAACTTTATACAGAGGCATTAAAAAAAGGTGCAATAACACAGGATGAATTTAATTATGCTATGGAACATCTAAGCGATAGTAGCAGCGAATTGGATTCACGTTTGGATGGTATTGATGGAAGAACAGTAGCATATGGTGATGCAACTGGAATAGCAGCTACGAGCATAGCTGATTGTGCAGAGAAAATGGAAGGATATTCTCAAGCAATTGAGGAAAATCAAAAAACAATTGATAAATGCTCGGAAGAACAGGAAAGATATGCCAAAAGTGCAGAAAACATTACAAAAGTAAAAAAGGATAATACTGAATCAACAGAAGACAATACAAAGGCGCAAGAAGATAATGCTGATGCAATCCAAGCAACCGGCTTGGCGGCAGCAGGAGCTGGCACAGCCCTGGAAGGGCTCAACAAAACCATGGAACGCTCCCAGGAAGCCGCGGATTCTGCTAAGACTGCCATGCGTCAGATCCTGGATGAATACAATTCCACCATGGAATCTATCAAAGCTGATTTGCAGGATAAAATCAGTTTTGCAGATAAATTCGATGGTGGGGATGATATCACCACAGAACAGATGAACGAAAACCTGCAGTCCTGGGTGGATGGAATCCAGAACTATCAGCAGAATCTCCAGCGCCTTAAAGAAGCCACAGATGAGAGCGGGCAAGCAATCTTTTCCGCAGAGTTTGTCCAGGCAATCCAGGAGCAAGGAACTGATGCGGCTAATATGCTCCAGCACATGGTATGGACTCTGGATAACCAGGGAGAATACGGTGTTGAACAGCTGAAAGGTATCTCCAAGAAGTGGACTGATGCAATGGACATTTCTGAGGATACAGCAACGGTGATGGCGGCAAACAAGACCGCTTATGAGTTGGCAGTGGGAGAGCTTGGATCCACAGATTATGATTTTTCTGATCTGCGCGAGTCCATTGACAATGCCGTTGCTTCGGCTGTAGAAGGCTGGGCTGAGCTTCCGGCAGCCACACAGGAATCTCTCATGCAGACTGTCCAGATGGCGCAGGAATGCGGTGTACAGATTCCAGAGGGACTTGCAGATGGAATTGCAAGCGGTGAGATAACCCCTCAGCAGGCAATAGATCAGCTGAACGGAACTATTGAAGGAACAATCCAGGGCGTGGCAGAAATTGCCAATAAAGCGGGTATCCAGATTCCGGAAGAAATCCAGGCAGGAATTAATGCCGGTGGTACGCAGGCGGTATCAGCTATGCAGGAACTTCTGGCACTGATCCAGCAGCAGGCAGCAGATGCACAGTCTGCAGGTGAAGATGTGGGTACTGCTGTAGGAGAAGGAACCCAGAATTCAATTAAAGATCAGCAGTCTGGCGTTGAACAGGCTGGTGGCGAGATGGCGTCCGCCGGAGCGAAGGCAGCCGAAGAGAAAAAAGGCGAATATGAGAAAGCCGGAACGGTAGCCGCTCAGCAGTATCAGACTGGTATAAATTCCGGAAAAAGTGGCGCAATCAGCGCTTCCGGAACCATGGCAAGCCAGGCAGCGGCCGCAGTCCGGACCTATCAGAATAGCTTTTACACTGCGGGATACAACGCGGCTGCTGGTGTAGCACAAGGTATATCAGCAGGCCAGTCCCAGGTCATCAGCGCTTCAATAAGAATGATCAATGCAGGTATTGCCGCAGCCAAGGCAGCAGCAGAGATCCATTCTCCATCAAAGAAATTTGAGAAAGAAGTCGGCTATCAGTTACCTGCTGGTACTGCGTCTGGTATAACTAAAAACACAAAGGTAGCAACTGCAGCCGCTGGAAAAATGTCAAAGGCTGTGTTGAAAAACGCCACCAGCTGGCTTAAGCAATACAATAAGAGCCATGAAGTTTCTTTGGACAATGAAAAATGGTACTGGCAGCAGATACGTGATACAGCTGTGAAAGGATCCACAGCCTATAAACAGGCAACCTCTCAGCTTAATAAGCTTAACAGCAGTTCCACGATCAGCAAGGCACTGAGCAGCAGTATAAAGAACAATTTTGGCGTATCCAAAGAAAAAGTCACTGGATCCGGAGATAATCAAAAGAAAACTACTAAGGATGCAGAAACTTATAATTCTGAGATTCTCAGTGCTGCTGAAAAACGGCTGGAAAAGTACAAGACATTACATGCTGCTTCTTTAGCCCAGGAGAAAAATTACTGGACTACCGTTCGAAAGAATTTAAAGAGCGGAACTGATGCCTGGTATGAAGCAACACAAAAGATCCAGGAACTGGACACTCAGATCTACGAGGAAAAGCAGGAGAAGCAGGAAGAGGTAGCCAAAGCCAGAGAGGAAGCTGCAAAGATCCAGGCTTCAGTACAGAAATCCCTTTTGGAGACTTACCAGACCTATTATTCCATGTCCGTCAGGGCAGAGATGGAATATTGGGATATTGCCAGAAAACAGTTCACAGCCGGTACGGATGAGCGCATAGAAGCAGATAAAAAGTACCTGGAAGCCAAAGAAGATTACGAAAAAGAACAGCTGCAGCTTGATGAAGATTACAATGATAAGCGGGAAAAGCTTGAAAAAGAACTAAATGAGACCATACAGGATCTGGAAGAAAAAAGGGACAGTGTCATAGCTGATCGGAAGAAAGACATCCTTTCATCCATGAATAACTATGATGCCTGGGACGCTTCCGGATATACTGCAGATCGTCTGATTTACAATATGAATACCCAGGTTGAGGGACTGAAACTGTGGGAAAATCAGTTACAGGAACTGAGCGGAAAAGGACTTTCAGAGGGGCTGCTGCAGGAATTGAAAGATGCAGGACCAGAAGCAGCCGCCAATATTTACAGCCTGAATCAGATGACTGCAGAGCAGCTGGATGAATTTAACAAGCTTTGGGAAGAAAAGCAGGAGATAGCAGACCGGCAGGCAAAAAAAGATACACAGGCTACGCGGGATGCTATTGACCAGCAGATAAGTGACACCAAGAAAGACTATAAGAAGCAGCTGGATGATCTGGCAGCTGAAAATGCTTCGGCTGTTGCGAAACTAAATGAGGGACTATCTACCGGCTTGCAGTCCCTGGTGGAACAGGCTGGCCAGATTGGTGAGGATATTGTAGGTAACCTGATCGCTGGCATTCAGAAAGCTGGCACAGGTGGAACTTTGCTTGACGTAAATGTAACTCCGAATGGCAGCACTGCATCTGGCACGGCCTCTTCTGGATCCGGTGGAACAGATACATCCAGCACTGCTTCTTCAAGCTCAGCTTCCTCTGGGACAACATCTGAAATTGCGCCCGCGCAAAAAGCAGAGCTGGAGGCCGTGACCGCAGGTGTAGCGGAAGAACCGGCAGAAATTACAGAAGTACAAAAGCTGATCAATGCAAGTAAAGCCCATAAGAAATCAGTATCAGATGCTGAGAAAAAGAAGCATTCGGATCTGTGGCAGTACATTGTTAAGAACTACGGCCGGAGCGTCAACGATTCCACAGTTAAAAAGATTGCGGATGCTCTTAGCGTGGAAGCCGACAAAAAGCCTACATCAGCGCAGAAAAAAGCAATTCTGGCCGCTATGAAAAAGAACGGCCTGAAGACCGGTACTCAAAACGTCATAGAGGATCAGCTGGCGTGGTTATTTGAAAATAACGCCCAGGAATATGTTCTCCGTAAGTCCGATGGCGCGATCATGCAGAACATGCTCACCGGGGACAAGGTAATTAACCCACAGGGAGCAGAAAACCTTTATAATTTTGCCATGAATCCGGATCAGTTCCTGGAATCCAGATCTTCCCTGGAGGTAGGAGCGGCTGGAGTCGAGAAACTTAACCGTTTGATTCAGCAGCAGTCAGAGCACCAGGCGAAGTTATCAGGAAGCTATCGAAGTGATAACTCCGAAATACTGAGCAAAATGGATTCCATGATGAGTACGATGGAGTCCATGATGGAGAACATGGCAAGCTCCATGAAGAACTTAAAAGTATTCATGGATAAAGATAAGCTGGTCGGAGAACTCAGGGAAGACATGAACATAAAAAATGAAATGGCAGCCACAAGATACACAAGGGGGCGTCTGAGATGAATATAAATGGCTGGGACATATCCGGAGCACAGGCCAAACAGTGGAACGTGACTCCGGGATTTTCCGATATTGAAAATGAAAGCGAATGGCAGAGGGGAAGCCCACTGCCGTTTTTCATTAATGGATCAATCGGGTGGAAGACAATACGGATCACCTTCCTGGTATACGGCTCTGATCGAAATGAGATCTTGCAGAATTGCAGCACCCTGCTTTCCCATATGATGTCCGAGTCGGTCACCTTGGAACTGGATAAGTTCGATCACAAGTTTTGCGGGTTTATGAGCAAGCATGATTTTACAGAAAACCCGCTTGCCCGTCTGAAGGTGACATCCAACAGGCTGAGCAAGCTCACCGTTGATTTTTCCTGCTATGAGTTTGCTGAACAGCCAAACGGTTCACCGTTTTCGGAGTCCGCTTCCGGGATGCTGGAGACAGTAGTTACAAATCCTGGGAACATCCGGACGCCTTGTATGGTAGAGATTACGCCAAAGGTGGGAATGGAACAGCTGACAATAACTGGAATAAACCGAAATCTAGATACAGGAGAAAACCTTCGGGTGGTAATAAGAAGCCTTACTGCTAACTGTACTGTGATTTTAGACGGAGAAAGTGGGAAGATTACAGAAAATGGGGCTAACAAAGCAGCAGATGTTGATATTTGGAGCCTGCCGATCCTTTTACCAGGGGAAACAAGGATTACCTTAGACAGCACATGGACAGACATGACTGTGAAATATAGACCAAGATTTATGTAGGAGGAAAAAACATGACAAACCAGGAAATGTTAAACGCTTATAACGGATTAAAACTTTTTCAGGAAAAAGAAGCACAGATTTATAAAGAAGATGGAAAGAAAATTTTATCTGGAAAGATAAAACTGAGCTATGCCATTAATAAAAACACGAACTTATTGCTTAACGCATTAAAACCTTATGAAGATACCCGTAAGGAGTTAATGGAAGAATACCGGGATCTTGAACAGGAGGAAAAGGCAATTGAAGAGGAAAAAAAGCGAGCTGAACAGGAAAAGAGAGCCCCCGGAAATGTGGATATCATTCTTAAAGAAGGAAAAAGTGTAAAAGAGCTCAACCAAAAGATTCAGGAACTTCTGGGACTGGAAATGGATTTTGAGGTGCATAAGGTATCCCTGGAAGAATTTGATGGGCTTGATATTGGAAGTTGGGAATTAGGCATTTTTATGTTTATGATTGAAGACTAAACGGAGGCGGCCCTATGCTTAAGATATATGATACGAACCACAATGCCATAGGGCATATTGTCAAATACAAGGATCTGAAGGTTGCGAGCGACGTTACAACTGGCGATCAGACTCTTTCTTTTACATACATGGCAAGACATCATGAAATCTGTGAAGAGTATTATATTGAGACTCAGGATGCTGAGTATGTAGTAAAAGAAAAGAGTGTAAGCACAGATGGATTCCTCTCCTTTGTTGCGGTACTGAACCTGGAAGAACTGGAGGCGAAGCCCTGGAGCTCCTTTGGCATTACGGATTCCACAATAGAAGATGCGGCCAAGCTTGCTCTGGCTGGATCCGGCTGGACGGTTGGCGAATGTACCGTAACCAAGAAAAGAAATGCAGGGATATTGCAGACAAATACGCTTGGAGTAATTCAGAAGCTGTGTACTGCATTTATGTGTGAAGTCGTTTATGATACCAAGAAAAAGACAGTATCCTTTTACGATCAGGTTGGCCAGGATAAAGGGAACTTTTTCCTCACAGGGCTTAACCTGAAACGGTTACAGAGGAAGGGCAGCACCTACGACTATTATACGAGAATTATCCCTATTGGCCAGGACGGGCTTACCATCGAGTCCGTGAACGATGGGAAGAATTACCTGGAAAATTACCAGTACACGAATAAGGTGAAGACCTACATCTGGAAAGACGAATCTTATACAGATGCTGCAGCCATGAAAGAGGATGCAGAAGCGAGGCTGAAAGATCTGTCAAAGCCGGAAGTATCATACAGTGCTGATATTATTGATCTGGCCAAACAAAGAGCCGGATACGATGATTTTTCTTTTTCCCTGGGAGATACAATCACCCTGATCGATGCCGCCACCGGGATTCGGGAAAAGCAGCGGATCATCAAGCTTACACAATATCCACAGGACCATACCAAAGATGAGTGCGAACTGGCCAATAAGCTTCCCTCATTCGAAGAGGCCAGGGAGAAGCTCCAGGCCGCCCAGGAAATTATTAACACCGTAATCAGTGATGATGGACGGTACACGGGGACTATCAATGTATCGGATATTTTGCATTTTGACGAGGGTGTATATGGCAGCAGTGCGGTGGGAAATCTGCAGGGGTTGTACAATACTCTGGACGGGAGCTTATCAGAACTGAAACTGGCGGTAGGACAGATCGAGTCAAACTATATCAAGACAGAAGAGGCTGATATTAAGTTTGCCACCATTGAAAGTCTGAAAGCACTTGAGGCAGAAACTACCAGCATTAAGTCTAAATACGCGGAATTTGAGAGTACCGTTACGGATGAACTGGCGGCTAACAAAGCGTTAATCAATGAGCTGGATGTAAAAAAGATTAACGCCGCAGACGCTGATTTGAAATACGCAAGCATTGATTTCTCCAATATTGGCATAGCGGCTATGAAGAAATTCTATTCAGAATCTGGCTTGATTAAGAATGTAGTGGTCGGCGACCAGACTATTACTGGCGAATTGGTCGGTGTAACTATCAAAGGTGATCTGATCGAGGGTAACACCATCAAGGCAGATAAGCTGGTCATTAAGGGGGAAGATGGCCTTTACTACAAGCTTAATACCAACGGATCAGGAGTAACTTCGGAGCAGACTGACTATAACAGTTTGAACGGTACTGTTATCCAGGCCAAGAGTATCACAGCAGATAAAGTGGCGGTGACCGACTTGGTAGCTTTTGGTGCTGACATCGGTGGAAACCATATCGGACACGACTGCATATATTCCGGAGCTAAGACTTCTGCGCTCAATACCACCAGAGGATTCTATCTCGGCTCAGATGGCCAGGTAGGATTTGGCGATACGAATGAGTATATTCAGTTCTATAAAGGCGATGACGGGAACTTTCACCTGAGAATTAGTGCTGGCGATATTTTGTTTGGTAAGAGTAAGAAGACTGTAGAGAGCGCAATTACTGAGATCGACACTAAGGTTAATAACGTTAAGTCCATTGTTGGAAACACATACACTTACCAGGTTGGTACTAGCATGACAGATGTTCCTACAGGGGAATGGCTAACTTCAATGCCTAACGTACCACAGGGACAGTATCTCTGGACAAAAGAGACCACCTTATATTCAGACGCAACCACCTCCGTAGGCTATATCGCTACCAGGATGGGTGTTGATGGTGCTGGTGGAGCTACCGGACCGGCTGGACCACAGGGACCCCAAGGTGAAAAAGGAGAGAAAGGTGATACTGGAGAGCAAGGACCCCAGGGTGATACCGGCGCAACTGGAGCTCAGGGCGCGAAGGGCGATACAGGAGCGCAAGGACCACAAGGCAACCAAGGTATTCCTGGTGAAAATGCGCATTATGTTAAGGTTGTCGGAAGTAATTACGATTACTCACAAGCTGGAAAAGACGAGGGGCTGTGGCTAAACGGAACCAAACTTACATCAGGAGTAACGAGAGGACATTGTCTAGCTATAATCAACCCAACCACAAATGCATTAGAAAAAGCTACATGGTACGACACGTATAGCACAGCAAGTTGTATGGACGGGATAGCGGACCTTGTGACTACTGGAAAAATAGTTTGCTTATTTACTTTCGACGCATCATCCCTTACAAGCACAGTAAGAAACTTCTTGATCGAATGTGGTTCAAAGGATACGAAAACTTGGATCGCTGCACGGCGTACCCATGTGTTTATAGGTATGCGCGGGTTAGCTAAAGGCAACGCCTATGAGTGGGACGGACTTGGTTCAGGCGCGTTGAAGGAACTTATCGCTTATTACACTTCTTCTGGAATTGTATTAAACGGTAACGTTGGTGATACCGGCGCAACAGGTCCACAGGGACCTCAAGGTAACCAAGGAATACAAGGTGTGAAAGGTGATACTGGTGCGACTGGACCACAAGGCCCCCAAGGTAACCAAGGAATACAAGGAGTAAAGGGTGATATGGGTGCCACTGGCCCAATCGGACCACAAGGACCCCAGGGTAACCAGGGGCCGACCGGACCTCAGGGACCAACTGGTGCCACGGGACCGACCGGTGCCACTGGTGCTACGGGGCCTCAAGGTCCTAAAGGCGATGGACTTGACGTCAAAGACACTAGAAGCACAAATCAAACGCCGCTTTGGTATATACAAAATTTCCCGATGACCACAGTAAATGAGTTGAAATTAGCAAATACGATTGGTCTAACTGGTGAAAACTTCTGTCTTTTAATAACATGCGTGCCATGGCGAGATGCTTCCGGCGGATATCCTAAGCAGACTGCAAAGATTGATGGTCGTGAATTATGGCGAATCGGTATTAGTGATACGCAATGGAGTACATGGAATGACGCATACACCCTTGCAAATTCTGTTGATATGGGTATAGCCGCTTGGTGTTATAACAACGATCGTACTTATATTAATGGCGGACGATTGTACGCTGGTTCGGTTACCGCTGTTCAAATGGCTGCTAATTCTATAACAACTGAAAAAATTGCGGCTGGTTCGGTTACCGCTGATAAAATTGACGTTGTCAGTTTGTTTGCAAAAGACATCGAGGCATCCGGTTCTATATCTGGTGTTAAAATAGTTGCTAGAGAGATTACTGCAAATCAGTCATACTCTATATTTAACGGCACAAACAGTCAGAAAATCTTATATTTTGATGGATCGTCTATCAAATTAGGAAAAATGGGAACTGGAACATCTATACAAGGTGGCGCCGGATTCGAGTTTTTTGATAAGACGGTCACGATGTATGGTGATCTGAGTTTATACAGTGGCGATATTACCACTCCTGGCAATGTGCAGGGAAAAACAATAACTGCGACTGCAGACATGAATACTAATACCATATATGCATCTAATTGGTTTAGATCGCGCGGTACTACAGGATGGTATAGTGAGGATTATGGTGGTGGCTGGTATATGACGGATTCCGATTGGATTCGGGCATATAACGGAAAAGGTATAACCACCAATGGCAATATGTCCATTGATGGTTATATTCAGAGTAACAACATAATAAATACAACATATGAGTATCAGTCCAATAGAGGTTCGGTAGACTGGCGTTTTAGTGCGGCAACAGGTACAGGTGATGAAAATTTCTTTAGCTTTTATAAAGCTAACAATGGAATGATTCCACTGGCAATTGATGGAAATTTCGGAAACATTTACGTTGGGTTCAATGTGGGAGGTTCAGGTTCGAAGACTGCTGTAGGAGTTTATCTTGGCGCTGAAGTGGCTGGAAGTAGAGCTTTTATCTATCACGGAGATTCATACGCTGGGTCAATTTGGATTCAAACCAGACTTGATGGTTCATGGAAATGGTTTAGTCTCGGAAGAGCATGTAGTGCAGCTCTTTCTGATATTCGACTAAAAGACGATATAAGAGACACCGAAGTACAAGACGCAACAAAAGTTATTGAAGCAATGCAAATTCGTTCTTTTGAAAGAAAAGATTCTCATAAAAAATACAAGATTGGCTTTATAGCAGACGAACTCGAACAGCTTGACCCTAACCTTGTCGATGGAGGCGGAGAAGTTGACGGACATCCATATTATAAATCTGTCAATAATTTGCAGTTGCTTGCGTATGTTGTAAAAGCAATGCAAGAGCTGAGTTCTAAAGTGGATCGGCTCGAAAGAGAAAACGAAGAACTTAGAAGAAAACTTTATTCATAGGAGGATAATATCATGGCATTAACAACATCTAAATCTATCAACTTATCAGGACAGTCCGTTATCAACGGAGTAACAGTGGAGACCTACACCGCATCTTGCAGTGAGGCTAACCCAAAAACTATGTATATTCAGCAGTCTACCACTAACCAGGAGTTACGGAAAGAGAACCGTACGCAGTGCCGTAAAGACCGTGACGAGTTCGAGGAGCTTGCATATGCTATGCAGGACGAGATGATAGCAAACAAAGGACAGGTTGACAGTACAGAAGAGTGATTGGAGAAGAAAATAAATATGAGAATTAGAGCGAGACCATACTAGGTCTTATTTTTTTACAAAATTGCGCCGGCGCAATGCTGGAGAAAGGACATATATGGAAGTAATTATTTCTTCTACAATATCGGCAGCAGTAACGCTGATAGTGTGTCTGATCAGCAATCATAGCCAGAATGAAAAGACGAGGGCGCTCATGGAATACAAGCTGGAAGAGCTTACAAAAAGAGTGGATAAGCACAACAACACCATAGAGCGAACTTATAATCTGGAACAGAGGATGGCTGTATCAGAAGAACAGATTCGGGTAGCAAATCATAGAATTGCAGATTTGGAACATGATCATAAGGAGGATTAACTGTATGAACATTAATGTAAATGAAATTATGAACTATGTAACCTATGCTCTGATCGCATTTGGCTTGATGGCCTTTGTGGTGTCTCTTATTGTGCAGGCAATAAAAGACCTACCGTGGTTCAAAAAATTACCAACCAGTGCAGTTGCTCTTATCACATCCTTTATTGTATGCACTGCTACAATGGTTGCTTTTTGCGAATATTTTAAAATTGTGATTGAATGGTACTATGTGTTTGCTGCAATTATTGCATCATTCGTGATTTATATGGTAGCAACTGGAGGCTGGGAAAGAGTAAAGACAATCTGGGATAAGACAAAGTACAAAAAAATGAGGGCGAGTGATCGCTCTCATTTTTGAAAGGAGAACTTTGACATGAAATATTTTATCTGTGTAGGTCACGCGAACTATGGCGGTGGCGTCATCTCATCTGCAGATGGTACTAGCAAGGGTGGTGTGAATGAATATAAATACAACAAAGAACTGGCGCCCTATGTGTGCAAATGGCTTAAGGTAGCAGGACATGAGGCAACCTTGTGTATTGCTCCGGAAGGTCAGCTGCATTCCCTGAATGATGAAATCAAGTATTTCATTGAAGAAGAGAATAAACAGAACTATGATCTGTCAGTCCAGCTTCATCTGAATGCCTTTAATGGAGAGGCATATGGCTGCGAAGCATACTGTTACAATGCAAATGGTCTTCCGGAAGCCCAGCGGATCAGTGCGAAGCTCGGCACTGTCTGGCATGACAGAGGAGCTGAAGAACGTCCCGGACTGTACTGGACCAGAAAGACCAAGGCAAAAGCTGTCCTGGTAGAATCTTTCTTCTGTGATAACAAGGACGATTATGCCAAAGCGAAAAAACTTGGTATGGATGCTCACGGAAAGCTGATCGCAGAGGGCATTCTGGGAAAAACGATCACAATTGCGCCGGCGCAACCGAAAGCAAAGTATTACATCCAGGCTGGAGCCTACGGAACAAAAGAAAATGCAGACGTGATGGTTAAAGTACTTAAGAAAAAGGGATTTTCAGCAAGTATCCGCAAAGTAACCGGCTCCGTCCCATACCGTGTCCAGGTCGGTACCTACAGAACAAAGAAGGCTGCCAATAAGGTGGTAAAGAAGCTGAAGGCAGCAGGATTCCAGGTATTGGTGAAGAGCCTGTAATGTCGAAATCTGTCGCACTATCTCGCACGATAAAACTCGACAGATGAGAAAGAATCTGGTACAGTAAAACTGAACATGAGATTTCCATTAGACAAGAAAAGCCCTTACAATCCCGCGAGTTGCCCCTCAGGAGAGTAAAGGCTTTTCTTTTTTGGATAGATGCACATAGAAATGAGAGAATTTCTACCATAAAAATGTCCTTACCATAATAGAAGCAAGGACATTTTTTGTAAAATACTTGATATTGTATCATCTTTGTGTTAGTATCATAAAATCAAGATGTCTCAAATGTGTCTCAGAGACGTCAAAAAAAACCAGTATTTACGCCTACTATAGGCTTCCGAATCACTTGACTTTTAATCAAGTTGTCCGGGGTTCGAATCCCCGATGCTTCACTTCACAAAATGCCGGAAATTTTTATTTATGAGAGTTTCCGGTTTTTTTATATTTTCTTATAATTCTCAAATAACTCTAATTAATCACAAGCATATGTCCCATTTGTATCTTAATAAGATGTCTCAGATATGTCTCAAATCAGATATGTCTCAAATCAGATATGTCTCAAATAATAGGAAAAATCCACGCTTTAATTTTGAAATTTTCTTAAGGCCAGAAATTTGCTTACTGAGAAAATTAGTGATTTTAAAGCGTGGATTTTCATTATTTAGAAGTTATTTAGAGAATTATAGGGTTATTGTTCACTGGTAATGTTCTGTAAGGTATTTTTGTGAACGGAGTAAACAGTAATTATTATGGGCGCACGATAGTTCCTGCGCTTTCCATAATTTCTACAATTTCGTACATATTAGTAACGCCACCAACTGCCAGTTTTTCTTTTAAACCATAGAAATCAAGGCAGGTACCGCAGGTGAGAATCTTTACGCCCTCGGCTTCCAGAGATTTCAGATCTTCCAGGGAATCGGAGTCTTCGCAGGTAAGGGATGCTCCGGAGTTGTAGCACAGAATGATCTCTGGGAGCTGATCCTGTTTGGTGAGAGCGAAAATGAAGGATTTCATAAGAATCTTTCCAAGCTGTTCTTCACCATTTCCCATGGTATTGGCGGAAAGGACGGCTACAAGACCATGTTTCTTGGAATCCGGGGTGCAGGCGGGAGCGGCGGATTCAGCTGCTGGTGTTGAGGTTGTGCTGTTTTCCGGAATCTGGAAGGTTACGGTGAAATCTTTCTCTGTTTTTTTCTCAGAAGAGACTGTAAAGCCTTTGCTGTTGCCAAATTTGGTAAGGTTCTGGACGGCAATTTCATTGTCAACGAGAATGATAAGGGTACCGCCATTTGTCATTTCTTCGGATTCTTTCTTTGCGTTTACAACTGGGAGTGGGCAGGCCATTCCTCTCGCATCAAATGTTTTGTTTTCCATGTGTAATTTCTCCTACTATCTATATTGTATTTTTTTAATTGACATTTTTTAACAGACTCTATAATACAGCATATATTAAGTAATGGATACTCTGACACAGTAAATTTTTAATATATTGCGTAAGTAATGCTGAAAATTAATTTGTACTGCATTAGAGCCTGTTTAATAATTAAATTATACACTCATATATGCCCTCAGGATCCAGGTCTTGCTCCTGAAGTAGTTTCTTAAGGGCAGTGCGGCTTGTGGGGGCCGCACACCAGGAAAGTCCGCAGCTGGCAGAGATACTTCTTGGAACCGGAATCAGTCTTCCTGGAGCACCAGTGGCTTTGCAGGATTTCTCCATGGCGATGGCGTCAGTGGTGCAGCGAAAGGTGATGATTAAGCGTTTTTCCTGGGAAATCATGGGGTACCTCCTGATTGACCGCATATTTGGTCGTAAAAAATTTTCTTTCTATTAAAGTGCGATATATGGTGCATTACAAACTTTCTGCAGAATAGGAAGTGGTCGTTGTTTCACTGGGTTCTGCTGAAAGTTCTCCGCAATCTGATTCATTTAAGAATGAAACTGATCTCTGTTCCGGAGCCACTTCAGCAGGTGTCACCAGATACCCATGCGAAACCGGTTCAATAGTCTGTTCCATTACCCTGTGAAGGAGCTCCAGGCCGCCTGTGCCCTTGAAGGCTCCATAGAGAAAGTTGTTGGAGATTTCTTCGGTGATGGATTCCAGGCCTTCCATGATCATGCCTTTGCCTGGTGTTTCGTACCAGCGGATGAGAATTTCATCTTCGGGAAGGAAGAAAATGTTGATTTTTCTTCGAACACATTCTTCAAGGAAGGTGAAGTCCAGCTTCAGGACGGCGGTTCCGTTTTCATCTGTAGTGAATTCTCCGGAGGCTGCAATCAGATAGCTTTCCTCGTGGAGGGTAAGCCAGGATTCTTTGAATTTTCCAAGTCCTGTCGGGATGTTATGCCATTCGCCGGATTCCAGAAAGTTTACGGAGAAATTGCCTTTTTCACAGGAGAATGAAATCTTTTGCACACCTTCCGTCATATTATTGTGGAAAATCTGGATAAACAGCGGGAAAAGACCAATGCTCTGTGGAGAAAGTTCAAAAACTTTGCCATTAAGCTGTTGGGTGAACTGGTAAGGATTCGGCGCAGGAAGTCCTTTCACGTAATTCCAGGTATTAGGTCGTGTATTGGTGCTGCGGCGGAGTCCGGGCGGATTCTTTTTCCAGCCGCCCTTTCGGAGAGAAGGAAGTGTCTGAGGTGCTTGAATGCCGTTTTCAAGCTCTGCAGTCAGGCGGTTCAGGAGTGTCTGGGCGCATGGGTTTTCAGGCAGAATATCTGCAGGATGAAAGTTGCGCGGAAAGTGCTTGCGGATAATGTTCAGCATGACGCAGTTCTGGAAAAGTTCGTTATTTCCGGCATTTGTGACTACAACCATGTTCATGTCAGGGTAAACGATCACATTCTGACCAAGCATTCCATTGAATTCAAAGCTGCCCGGGTGAGCCTCCATCCACAGCTGGTAGCCATAGCCGAAAGTACCTTCGATGCTTTCCTTATGCTTAGCAGTGGAGACTTCAACCCAGAATTCCGGGATAATCTGCTGATCGTTCCATTTACCTTTCTGAAGATAAAGCTGACCTAATTTAGCCATGTCCTCAGTGCAGAGGAAAAGTCCCCAGCCGCCCTTGGTAATGCCCTTAGGGCAGGTTTCCCAGAAATAGCGGGTGATTCCAAGGGGAGCGAAAAGCCGCGGTTCCAGGTACTCGGTAAGTGACTGGCCGGTGCGTTCCGTGACGATGGCGGACAGAACGTAGGTATTCAGGCTGTTGTACTGGAAATTTTCCCCGGGGGTGCCGGTGATGGAAGAATTCAGGTAGCTGGTGAGCCAGTCGTTTCCAGAGACGATCCCGGATTCGTTGAAAGTGACGCCGCTGGTCATTGTGAGAAGATTTTCTACAGTGACTTTAGGGCGGAAAATCTTGTTAAAGGTGTTCAGCTTCTTCTGGAAAATGTCGTAAATGTTCTCGTCCAGGGAAAGCTTGCCTTCTTCTACCAGAAGACCAATTGCCATGCCGGTGATGCTTTTGCACATGGAATGGGTCACATGCCAGATTCGGCTGCGGTAGGGGGCGAAATTGGCCTCGCAGATGACCTTTCCATTTCGGAGAACCATGAAATGGTGCATGTCTGTATAGTGTGAAGTGTCCAGATCCCGCAGCAGGTCGGCTAGCATGTCAGAGGAAATACCCTGGCTCTCCGGCGTGGCGCGGGGAAATGGCTGCTCGTATGGTTTGTCAAATGGAAATTTAGGTTTTTGCGGGAAGAAATCTACCCGGCTGGCTCCGTCCGTTTTTCCCAGGATAATGTTTGTAATCAGTTCTGCAACTGCAATCTGTTCTTTTGCCATAAGGTGCTCCTTTCTTTGGGAAAGCGGTAAAAGTTGTTGTTAGGGTTATTGTAGCAGTGGGGGACAAGTGTGTCAATAAGGGGTGAAATAGGGAAAATTTATAAAAAATGGTTCTATAGGTTGTATTGGCAGACATAAATATTACTAGAGCCTGTTTGAAAAATCATTCCCGCAATCTGCACGCCCCACTTTGCGGTATATTTCACCCGAATTCGGTTGCCGTAGCTCGCTACGGCGCCCTCATCCGGGCAAAATCTCCCACAAATTGTGATGCACATCTTGCAGAAAGCCTTTTTCAAACATGTTCTAGACCCTGCACAATCATGAAAAGTGCGCAGTTCGCAGATGAGTTTTTCCAGGCATATTCTGGCGGCTGTTTGCTGTTAGCTGTCCGTGCAGTCTGCCGGAGGCAGAAAAAGTGCCTGAAATGGTACAAAGTTAATTGCATTAGGAGACAGCGGCGGTGATGAGCTTTTGGATTTTGGACAGGCATGACAAGAAGGAGGACCTTTATGAGATTATTGAAAAAATATTTCAACCGGGAAAATAAATTCAGTTTGAAAGAACGTTTCAATATGGTGATGACCGTGGTGACTTGCTTTTTCATGGGAGTGATGAGTGAAAATGGACGGGGTATGCAGGGAATAAAGGGACTGATTGGTGGAATCGGCGGACTGGCTGTAAGGATGAATGGATGGCTGAGTGTGGTGACTGGCTGGGAGCTGGGCGCGCATGAAGCTTATGGGATATATGAAAAAGGTATAGTGGGAAGATTTTTCCAGGGAAAAATGCTGGAAGGAATAGATGTGGTGAAGCGTGGACAGGCTTTAGTGGAAAGGGCTGGGCTGCGAGGAAGAAGGGGAAATCGGATACGGGATGTTTCACATGAGAAGGGACTGCCTTGCATGGAACGATGGGTGTGCAGAGGCAGTCCGTAGGGGCATAATCGGTTGATTTAATGTAACTGTGAACTATGTTCACGAAAACATCTCGCGGTATAGTATCTGCGGAACAGTTACATTAATTGTTAAAATGAACTGTAATCGGACAGATTTCGCTGTTGGTGCCGACTCTCATGTTCGGCCCCCAGATTCCGGCTCCGGAAGTGACAATGTTGTGCATATTTCCTTTTCGAAGGTAGCCACAGGAATTTTCCCAGAATAGATGGATAATCAGGTTTCCGGGGAAAATCTGGCCGTCATGGGTGTGACCACAAAGGTCAAGGTCAACACCGGCAGCTGCTGTCTCGTCCAATTCTTTTGGCTGATGGTCAATGAAAATAATTGGTTTTCTCTGGTCCAGCGATTCGGTAAGCTGGGCCGGAGTGGCTCTGGAGCCCTCCACTTTTTCGCATCGGGAGGCATCCTGGCGGCCGACAATATAAAATTTGTTGTCGATCAGAACAGATTCATCGTCTAGCAGGTGAATTCCTGCGTCTGTAAGAAATTCTTCCATTCTGGGATCATTGTAGTTATCTTCTGTTCCGTTGAAGGTGAAACCTGCCAGGATTGGTTCATTCAGGTCGTGATTGCCCCAGCAGGCGTAAACTCCATATTTGGACTTAATTCCTTTTAAAATTTCTTTTAATTTATCTGGTTTGGAAATGGCGTCATATTCATTATCGAAAATATCACCTGCGATACAGACTACATCTGGATTTTCTGCATTAATCTTTTTCACAATTCGTTTTGCCTGGGCGGTTCCCATGCTGTAGCCGAAATGGGTATCAGCGAGAAGGACTATTTTCAGGGAATCCATGCCGTCAACTGTTTTTTCAACGTTTATCTCATAAGGTGTAGTTTTCACATGGGTTACATGAAGGATTCCGTAAACACTGAGGCTGATGATCAGTATGGTGCAGATCAGGCCTGTGATGACGAAAGTGCTGCGGTGCCCGATAAACGGGGCATGGAATATGTATTTCAGTATCAGACGGCCAAAATCAACGACAGCGATTACCAGCAGAATATAAATGAAAGTTCCGAGAAAATAGTTACCTGTATGCTTGAGAATACGGTGCAGGTTGGTCGGCTTTTTGATGAGAAAGCCGGTGAGCAGGGCTGTTGCTAATATTATGTAAACTCCTATAAAGGAAACGCGAAATGCCATTGTCTGAAAAAGTCTGTGGCAGGCGCCCATCCATCGTATCATCCAGCGGACAACGTAGGCATTGATCAGGATGTATAGGGGTGCGAGAAAGAGTGCGGCCATAGAAAAACCTCCGTTATATTTACTTTGAAAATTAGCAGTTACACGCTTTGTTACCGTGTCTGCGCAACAATGGGTACAGTATACTACGGTTAATAAGTTTTTGCAATTGTGCATATAATAGGGAGAAATGAGAGAGTCAGGAGAGCTGTTGCTTATGCGGCAAAGCGAGAAAGATTCCTGAAACCTAGAGCGTGTTTGAAAAAGGCTTTCTGCAAGATGTGCGTCACAATTTGTGGGAGATTTTGCCCGGATGAGGGCGTCGTAGCGGGCTACGACAACCGAATTCGGGTGAAATATACCGCAAAGTGGGGCGTGCAGATTGCAGGAATGATTTTTCAAACAGGCTCTAGAACATCAGGTATGCCGATTATTTTTAAGCAATGGCAAAGTGCAGGAAATATATGAGAAAATGGTTTCGGAGCTTTTATTCTTCAGGGCTGTTTATTCCATTCATTTTATTATTGCCGTATATGTGCACAATCGCCTTGAATGGGGCGGATAAAGCACTTTTACTGCATTCTCCGGGGGTGGAGGATATGGTTCCGCTGATGTTGATGGTACAGATGAAAGGGGATTATGCGGAGGAAGCGGTGAAAGCTCAGGCGGTGATTGCAAGGTCAGAGATGTACAGGCGGCTGGAGGAGGGGGAAAGTGAAGGAGAAATTCTGGATGAAGTAAGTGAAAGTATCGCAGGGAAAAACAGGGAAAGAAGAGTTGAACAAATGACAGCTGCGACAGAAGATGAAGAGGTGTTATCCTTCCGAATAGCAGAATTAAATAGTGGCAGGAGTTTTGTTGTTGGGTATGGAGGCGTTTGGAAATTACTGAGTGCGGTGGATAAGCTGCAGCAGTATGGAGCAGCGGCAGAGGCAACGGCCGGGCAGGTTCTTACATATAATGGAAAGCTGAAATTAGTTCCGTATCATGAGATCAGCAGCGGTAAAACCAGGGATGGGACAGAAGTTTTTCACAGTGCAGAATATGGCTATCTGAAATCAGTGGAAAGCAGTCAGGACAGGGAGGCTCCAGACTATGTAAACAGTGCATATGTGCCTGCCAGTCAGCTTCCTGCGAAGCTGGTGGTCAAAAAGCGAGATAGTGCCGGTTATGTGACTGCGCTGACAGCTGATGGAAACTGGCTTGAGGGTGAGACTTTTCGCCAGGGCATGCATCTGGCTTCCGCAGATTTTTCCGTGCAGAAAGTAGGAAAAATGGTGCGCTTTTTATGTAAAGGAAAAGGACATGGGCTTGGATTTTCCCAGTATGGGGGGAACGAGATGGCGAAGAAAGGGAGTAGCTGGGAGGAGATATTGGAGACATATTTTCCGGAGATGGAGGTTGAGGCGGTGATGGAGATGGGAAGGTGAAAAATGTTGTTGAAAGTCAAAAAATTACTTTTATTATAAAAGTTTTGTAAAACCCCTTGCATTTTTCAAAAAAAGTGTTATAGTATAACACATACTTGATAATGTGGTAATTAAAACTACATGATAAAGCTTACAAAACATTATAAACCTAGGAACCAGACAGATTTCTGGAAAAGTTGCTTTGGAAAAGTTTTAGGAGGTGCTATCATGAAATTTAAATTAAAAGATCCGGGAAGTGCGATTACACATGGGATTGCTTTTCTTCTGGCAGCAGTGGGAGCAGCGCCTTTATTGATTCGCTCGTCAGAGTGGAGCGATCATATTCATATTGTTGCACTAGGAGTGTTTATTCTTACGATGATGCTGCTTTATGCGGCAAGTACTCTTTATCATTCCGTTGATTCTACGGCGAAGGTGAACCGCAGACTGAAGAAGCTGGATCATATGATGATCTTTGTAATGATCGCGGGAAGCTATACGCCGGTGTGCCTGATCGTTCTTCATAACAAGATTGGATATATACTTTGCGCACTTGTGTGGGCGACAGCAATTCTGGGAATTGTGTTTAAGGCGTTCTGGGTGACTTGTCCGAAATGGATTTCTTCTGTATTGTATATTGGAATGGGCTGGCTGTGTGTGCTTGCGTTCATGCCAATTATTCATGCATTGCCTAAGGCTGGATTTGGCTGGCTGCTGGCGGGGGGAATTATTTATACTATTGGCGGTGTGATCTATGCACTGAAGCTTCCTATCTTTAATGCAAAACATAAGAATTTTGGGTCACATGAGATTTTCCACGTATTTATTATGCTGGGAAGCGCGTGTCATTTTATTGTGATGTATTGTTTTGTGGCGAATATGCCGATTTGATGATATGGTAAGGTAAAATATTTTAGACAAGTTTTTTAATAACTTTTAATATTTAGAGGGAACTGTGACCTCCTTTAAAATTCCATCAGGGCTAATTTTTTCGCCCGGGTTAATTGTTTGATTGCATATTCCCGGCTCATGGCTTCTTCTTTGGTGGCGTAGCCTTCGTAGTAGACAAGAGTTACCGGACGTTTGGTTTTGGTGTATTTGGCTCCGTTTTTGCCGCTGTTGTGGGCTTTCAGGCGCTTTTCCAGACAGTTTGTCCATCCGGTGTAAAGAGTACCGTCGGCACACTGGACGATGTAGGTGTAATTCATGGGGCTCCTTTTTGGGGTGTAAGGTGAAAGTTCTTAATGTTTTACTATGAAAGTCCCGGACGGCAGCCAAGAATGAGCCATGCTTGCATGAGCGAATTATTGGATATCGGACGGGCTAGAGCGTATGAGTAAGTAGGGTGATAGCCCGGATTACGAATGCGGTCGGCAGCTGTGGGAGCGCTATAGGCGCGGAACAGCTGACTTTCATATATGGTGATGTTGCCAACAGGCGACATGTCCGTTTAGGAATTAAATAAATATTTATGTAAAGGAGTATCGTCATGCTGTTAACTGGCTGACAATGCTCCTTATTTTTATAAAAAGCAATCGGTAAGCTGGTATATTATTTGCAGTCCAAAAGAATACTATAGCGTGTCAGAATAGCTACCATGGCGTGTTCCGGGCTCTTAGCTGCCTGGAAGGACTGGAAAAAGCAGGTAGGATTTAGGTACCGACTGCGGATTTTCCCACCTGCTTTATTATACGTTGTTTTTTTACTTTTGTGAATGTTGATATTTCATGGACTGAATTTTTTTTACGGCAGATACGTGATCGGGTCGATTGGTTCTCCGTCTTTTTTCATGGCGAAGTACAGGTTACTGCCTTCTTCGCTGTAATAAATGGTAGGAGCTGCGACATAGCCTATGATGGAACCTTTGGTGACGGTATCGCCTTCAGCAACGTCCAGATCAGTAAGCTGACCATAGATTGCCTGGTAGCCGTTTCCAAGCTCCATGGTGACGGTAGTGCCAGTTTGGGCATTATTTTCAATCGAATATACGGTTCCGTTTACTGCGGAAACTACAGGGGCACCTTCCACTGCTTGTACGGAAATCGCAGGGCTCAGTTTATACTGATCCAGAGTTGGGAAGTAAACACTCTGATCCATGCTGTAATCAATGAGAACATGTCCGTTTACCGGCCACTCCATTAATGTATCTTCCGAGAAGTTGATTTCCGGTCCTTTGTGCAGGGAGATCTGGGCGTTTACGCTGGTACTTTCTCCAATGTCAGAGGAGCTGGAAATATCAGCGGTATCGTTAATGTCAGCAGAATTGGTTAAGTCCACGGTATTGTCAAGGCTTGCCATGTCTGTTGCGGATGAATTATCTGATTCGTTTATCAAAGACTCACTGTCTAGGATTCCGGTATCGGAAATTCCGTCCAGATCTGCTTCTACCATGTTAGTACCTGCTTCTGCAAGGGACGAATCATCAGTTGAGTTGGCTCCATCTGCTTTGGCAGTGTCATTTTCCTTGGTGCTTTCCAATGGAAGCACTTCCTGAATATGTTCTGGTTTGTTTGCAACCTGGTAAGCGGTCACTCCGAGAACTGCCATAACTGCAAGGAGAGCGCCGTTGAAAATAAATTTTGCTGTTCTGTTTTTCCTCATATTCTTTTCACCTCTACATACATTCTGTTCACAGCTGTTGTACCTGTCTGTATTTATAGGGTGTCCAGAAAATTGGAGGTTATTCATTAATTCATGAAAATGAGAAAATTTAAATTGGTGGCACTTATATAAGCGGCATGGTATAATAGGGGAAGACATGTGCGGTGCTGTGAAAAATAAATGATGTCGGCAGCTGTGGGAGCGCCATAGGCGCGGAACAGCTGACTTTCATATATGGTGATGTCGCCGACAGGCGACATGTCCGTTAAAAAATAATTTACAGGGGGTAACTTGTGGTGAAGATTACAGAGGAGCTTTTGCAGAAAGCTGATCAGATTCCGAATTTCTCAGATGGCGTTATTATGCCGGATGGGGATTACAGATTGATTGAGGAGAAGGGCCATCTTCAGACCATGATGGCGCTTTTGCCATATCCGGAGAAGGAGATTTGGAAGATGATCCCGGAGAATGATTCGGCACTGTTCTGGATGATCGAGAAGACAGGATGTGTGCTTACAGATTATAATTCAACTGTGGGTATGGTGATGACGCGGTCGCAGAAGGAGGTTTTTGATGCACTGGTTGCCCGTGGGATTATTTCGCCGGAGTATTTTGATATTACCAGGCAGAGGCAGAAGATGCGGGATCAGGGCAAGCAGGGTAGCACTGTATCTGAAGAGAAAACAGAACAGGATTGTTGAGGTATATAAATTCGAAAACTGCTGTACCATTTAATGGACTTTGAAGAGGGGTTAAATGGATACAGCAGTTTTTTAGTTTCTGTTCACTGGCAGATTGCGGGAATGATTTTTCAAACAGGCTCTATCGAGACGTTGACTGCAGCGATAACAAAATTATTGTTCCATCTGTCGTCCAAGAAACCCGGCGGCGGTCTGCGCCAGAAGCTTTTCGCTGGCGCCGGGAATGTCTTTGTCGGTTTTTCCCATGAGGATGACACTGCCGATAGCATCTCCGGCGGCTATGATGGGCTGGATGACCTGGGATGTGGATGGAGCCGGCTGTTCATCCACCACAGGGACTTTGCCACGGTCTCTGGCACTAAGACATTTGGCTTCTCTGTCATTGATAACAGCTTCCAGCTGGCTGCTGATCAATTTTCCAATGAATTCCTTACTTCCCGGACCGGCAGCAGCTACTACCTGGTCGTGGTCAGTGATGCAGGAAAGCATGCCGGTGGAATGGGAGAGGGACTCGGCGTATTCTTTTGCAAAAAGGCTAAGCTCTCCGATTGGGGAGTATTTTTTCAGAATGATTTCACCTTCACGGTCGGTGAAAATTTCAAGTGGGGTACCTTCTTTGATTCGCAGGGTCCGACGGATTTCTTTTGGGATGACCACCCGGCCCAGATCATCTATTCTTCTTACGATTCCTGTGGCTTTCATTTATCTGTTCCTCCTGTACTTTATGATGCAATTGTGGGAAACAATTGACTTTTTTAAACACACTATAGAGCTTGTTTGTTTTGTGGGTTTCCATATTTTGTAGTGTATGGATAGTATGTGAAAATATGGGGGAATTATGCGCACGAGATGAGGTAATTTTTTTGCTCGTGACAATAAGAAGGTATCATATTCAACAGTTTTTGAAAGGCAATTAGGCGAGTATGATTGGTTTACATAACAAAAAAATCTTATGAGTTGCCGGCCAGGTTGTGAACGCTACTTCTTGTGCTTGTCACAAGAAGGTTCGTCTTTTTGTGCATCGCAAAGCGCATTACTGTGAATGGAGTGAGCAGTAACGAACGGTAATTTCGGAGAAAATTCATGCAAATTATGTATGGTTTACATATGGAA
>OGCQ01000587.1_pt1 | contig 56680 bp, 75 predicted proteins | sample 1570161 | NCBI WGS metagenome assembly OGCQ01 (sample SAMEA4384402, study PRJEB24528) | human gut metagenome | reverse complement strand
GACGAAAAATTTGACGACGCATCTGTCGCACAATCTTTGTGCGGTATTGCCATAACATTTATACCATAACTGCACCGAATGCGGCGGATCTGCATACACTGGAATGCACCGGATTCTCGAAAGCGGTGCAGAAAGGAGTTTTGTAATGCAAAGTTCTATGGATCACATGCCGCAGATGGCAGGCATGCAGCGGAACTTCCTGAGGGAATTCCAGTCGGCTGATGCCCCGATGTACGGCATGCAGGAAGCAGAGCCATTCCAACCCACCACGCCGTTTCCGGAGCAGACACCACCGGGCATGGCATATGTCCCCTATCAGCAGTGGGAGGAGCCCTATGATGCAGACACTGCCTTCCCTGTCGGAACCATTTTTCCGGCACTGGACTATCCCTATCGGGGAGGTGGTTCCTGTGCATGAGAAACAGAAGCTGCTCTCCATGATTCGGAAATATGATTTCGTCCTGTACGAATTACAGCTGTATCTGGACACCCACCCCCGCTGTCCAGAGGCTCTGCGAATGTGGAAAAACTATCAGGCAATGCGGCAGAAAGCGGCAACGGCATATGTCCGGCAGTACGGTCCGCTGCAGCCTTTGCAGACCAGCGGTGACAGCCCCTGGGCATGGAATCAAGGCCCGTGGCCGTGGGAAAAGGAGGCGAACTGAGATGTGGACCTATGAAAAAAAGCTGCAATACCCCGTTCGGATCAAAACACCCAACGCCAGAACGGCGAAGTATATTATTTCGCAGCTTGGCGGCCCAGACGGAGAGTTGGCTGCTTCGCTACGGTATATGCACCAGCGATACACGGCAAAGCCTGACAAAGTAAAAGGAGTTTTGACAGATATTGCCACAGAAGAATCCGCACACACATGATATACATAATAAACCCGTTCAGAGCACGTCTTTGAACGGGTTTATTATGTATGTTTAACTTGCACAAGTTCTCTATGCTTGTTTTGTACATGTATACAAATGTGCTCTGATTCAGTGTTTTTTTTATCAAAACCTATTGACAAACATTCCGAAATGGTGTATAATTAAATCATGGAAAGCACGAAGGGTGCAATCAAGAAAACAAAAAATCGGAGGAAAATAAAATGAAAAAGTATGATCTGGCAAGCATTATGAAGAGAGCATGGGAAATCGTTAAGACTATGGTAGGCGACACCGTAGCAAAGCTGTCCTACGCACTGAAGCAGGCATGGGCAGAAGCTAAGGCACCGGCTGACGAGATCGTGAACGGCTGGAACATCACCAAGCTGGAAGAAGCAGGGGCAAACCGCTGGACTAAGTACGGAAAAGACCGCGTATACCTCAGCCGCATCGGTGATGCCCTCATGGGTCTGGAGCTGGACTTTTACAAGAGCGGTAACGTCTGCGGTGCATGGTTGAACAACGAAAAAATCAGCAACCGCGAAAGCTTCCGCGTAGGCGAAGCTTACTCCAGAGCCTACATCGACCTTGCAAGCGGCAAAGTGTATGAGTGCGTAGGCAGATATGCAGACGACTTCATGGACAAGCTGAACGCTACTTTTCACGCTTGATCTTGACAAGTGCTCCGATTAGGTGTATACTAAGCACATACCAAAAGAAGCAGAAAGGAAAATTTGAACATGATCGATTTTAACACATTTTGCACCCTCTACGAGGACGCGAAAGCATGCGATTCAGAAGTAAAGTATGTCATGGAAAGGGGGTGGCAGGAGTGGATGAGCGAGATTTCAGACACCGACAAGATCGCCGATGTGCTCCGGAGAATTTACATCATGGCAAACGACGGCTTTTCCGCGGTTGTAAAGCAGTATAAGAACATGCGGCAGATGTGCCGATTGCTCGGTATCCCTTACTCAACGGCTCAGAAGTGGAGCCTCGGGAAGCAGAAGCCGGCATCATATCTCTTGATGCTCATGGTGTACGCTACTGTAAACTATGACAAAATGCACAAATCAGAATAATTCGCTTTGTGCAAGTATACAAATGTGCTCTGATTCAGAGTTTTTTTGTCAAAACCTATTGACAAACGCTCCGGAATGGTGTATAATAAATACAGAGGTTGAGGGAAAAGCCCGAAACCCAAAAATAAAAACATGGAGGAAAAAGAAAATGCGTGAATTGAAAAATCGTGAGGAAGTTGTAAAGGTACTGGCTAACATGCTGAGAGAGTTTGATGTAGAAATGAACTCTTTCGAAACAGACGTTTATCTGTACTACAATGCAGAAGAAAAGACCGCAGAACTCGACACTTTCGTAAACGCCGGCGGAAATTCGTGGTTGAACGATGACCACGAAACGATTTACAGAGATGACTGCCACTTTGACAGCATGTATGAAGTAGGCTTCCAGTCCATTTCCGATCTGGCAGAAGCAGTGGGATTTTCCGAGAAGGAGCTGATCGCCAAAACGGCGGAATTCCTCGAATTCGATGAAGATGACGATCTGGACGAAATTGACTACTGGGACATTGTAAGCTTTATCAAGTCCGACTGCAATCTTGTGGATAAGGTCAAGGCAGCTTTTGCAGAGTGGATTGACGAGCAAGGCGAAGATTATGAAAGCAAGGCTGATGATATTATCCGCGAGTGGGAAGAGTACGAGCCGGACGAAGATTAAAAGAGGTACGAAACACAAAAAACAAAAACGGCACCGTGGGGAAGTCCCTGCGGTGCCGTTTGCTTTCGTTTTACTTTGCTTTACTTTACTTTACTTCTTGGAAGTTATCCACGCTTACGTAGCCGGTGACGTACTTGCCTGCCGGCTTTTTGCCGCAGTACTCCTTACGCGTTGTGATACGGAACCGCCCCAGCTTGCACTGCTTGCCGTCGTAGATGTAGTACACGCCAGCTGGCAGAGTAGCGGCAGGGGTGGTCGCCGTGTCGTTGGCAAAAAGCTGTGTCCTGGTCTTGTACAGACGTACCGCCTGCCCTTTCTTCCAGTCGTATCGCAGCGAGGGCTTGCTTGCAGCGGCGTTAGATGCCGTACCGCTGCCGCCCATTTTGGCGGCGACATCTGACAAAAATCTTTTCCAGTGCTGCTCGTCGGCAGTGTCAGAGCCGCCCTTGCTTGACGGCACGAACCACTTCGGGCAGACCTTTCCTGTCACGTCATAGTGCCGGATAACGCCGCCCCTTTGCGGGTGCAGCCCGTACTTTTTGCAAAGGTGTGCTGTCAGCTCCACAAGGCTTTTGTATGTGCTGTCGGAAAATTTCCCTGTCCAGTCAGGGTGGCAGGTTTCGATGCTGACAGTGTAGGAGTTTGCTTGGTTCGTGCACCAGCTGACCTCGTTATCTGGGATACAGCAGATAATCTCACCTTGCAGCCCTATGATATAGTTGCTGCTGACCTCTCGATCAGTCGTCTGAAAATAATTTCGATTGTTGATAGCAGATGTACCGGCGTTGCCTACCCAGTGCACAGCGATAGCAGTCGTCTTTTTACGCTTGGTATACGGGCGGTTATGTGTCAGTAGCTTTTGCAAAATTTTCATTTCTTTTCCCTCCCAAGATTTTTTACAATTTTTTTTTCGCGTACACTTAGCTTCCAGCATTCTGCGTTCTCTCGCTCTGCTTTCTCTCGCTCTGCGGCACACCGTTCGGATACCAGATAACCGCCGCCAAAAATAGCTTTTTTGCTTTCGATTTGAGAATCTAGCCGAGAAATGAACAAGCTTTCGCTTTTTTTTACACGGTATTCAATCCCATATCTGCTATAGGGAGTTAGCCGTGCCGATTGTGCCACGAATGGCGGAAAAACATATTTTGGTAGTTTCTTTTTGGCTTCGGTTCTAATTTTGTCGACTGCATTTTTTACCGCAGTGTACAGCGTCGGGCATGTCCGAAATCTCAAATCTTCCGATTCCAAATTCGTTATAAACGACGTTTTTACAACTGCACCATTTGCATATGTAACGTCATTATCAACGATTAATGCCGTACAATCGCGATTTCTAAGAACAGAAAAAAGTAGCAAGCTGGGGGCAAACAAAAAAAACTGAACGCCGTGCAAAATGTAAAAATCAATGATTTTCGACAAAATGGAAAATGGTGGGTTATCAACTACAATCTTGCTATCATAGTCAAAATGCTCGTAATCTCCGCCCGGATAAAACGGGCGAACAAAATTTTCACGGTCAAGTTTGTATTCGCTCGCAGTCCACTCCGCCACTGCTTCGTAAACCTCCGTCGGAGTGTAGCAGTCGTCCGTGGTCTTTTTCGGCTTAAATTTTTCCACAAATTCTTCGTAATTTTCGCCTTTCGCCATGCGTCACCCCTCCACTTCCGGCAGTCCTGCGATAGATGTCAGCAAAGACAAGATACCGGCTACCAGAGCAGTGCTGCCTACCACTGCCCAGCTGATGTCTTGCATGGTCGCAGCTACTCCGATAGTAGCAACTGCCGTCTGTGCCATAGTCTTAACGGCTCTGATTCCCGCGGCTTTTGTCCACTGCTTCCAGTCACGATTTTTCATGATTTTCCTCACTTTCCAGCTTTTCCACCTTGCATTCAACTTTCGTCATACGGTCTAAAAGGTTGTTGTGCTTGTCAACACGCCGCGAGAGCGTGTCTACATCGCTTCTGAGTGCGTCCAGCTTTACCTGTAAAATAGCGGTCGCCTTATTCTGCATCAGTGCAGAGCCGCCCACAGCCCCAAGTGCAGCGATTCCAGCGGTTACGATCTCTGTCCAGTCCATGCGTTTCGCTCTCCTTTTCAGTCCACAAAAAAGGTACAGTGGATATAGTAAGATGATGTGGTGTCAAAAAATCCTTGTGTTTTGCCCACAAAGCTGACTTTGCCGTCCGTGTCTATCGTGGTCAAAAAAGATGCTTGCGAGGAGTTGTCAACGGCACAAAACTGCTGCACTTTTGCCGGCGGTCTGTATCCCTCTGGGAGTGTAAGCACTACCTTTGCGGACGCGGCTTCGGAAAAAATCACGTATCCGCTTACAGACACGATCTTGCCCTGCTTGCGGTATCGGATAGTGCTGCTTTTGATGCCGCTGGGAAATGTTGGGATTGTCCAACCGCTGTCAGTCAAGTTGTTGGCGGTATTAGCATAAGACAAGTCTTCATCTGTAACCGATTTCGTACCAGCGGTAGTGGCGGTTTGGGCATCGGAAGCAGTCAAGGTATACATAACCCACCTATTTGCCATACCTCCGGTTAAAGCGATATCCGCCATTACCGTACAATGCGTCTGCTGATACCTTTGAGGTACAGCACACCATAACTCATAACTTAGACCGGTTGACGATTCAATCGCGACAAGTTTGAACAAAGGTAATGCATTCGATGAACGAATCGACCAACGTAAATTCATATTTTCCGATTTTAATCCAGTTTTATCGCTCCTTGTGTATACCCCTAAAATGCCATAAGTATTGTAACCTTGATATACTTGTAAACACATTGTTTCCGTGTCGTATCCGTTCGATGTTGGAATCATGGAGCCGATACGAAACCATTTGTATCCATCATTAAAGCTAACACTACCGTTTGCACAAGAGCCGTACCGCATCGCACCACTTGCAAGGTCTTTTGCTTTGTCAGCCGTGCCGTGAAGCGGTAGATACTGCGACAAGTCAGTCTTTTTAGCATACGGCGTGAGGTCTACATCTGTACCGTCTTTCCCAGGGTCGCCCTTTTCGCCTTTATCCCCTTTCTCACCTTTGGCACCAGCTGCTCCAGTGTCGCCTTTTTCGCCTTTGAGAGATGCAAGCCACGCCTGCTCTGTGCCGTCAAAGCCGCTGGCGACTGCGATCTGATAAGCGGACTTACCGTCGGCTCCGTCTTTGCCAGCGGCACCGGTTGCTCCGGGGTCGCCTTTATCACCCTTTTCACCAGCAGCACCAGCTGCTCCAGTGTCACCTTTATCTCCCTTTTCGCCTTTGAGAGATGCAAGCCACGCCTGCTCCGTGCCGTCAAAGCCGCTGGCGACTGCGACTTGATAAGCGGACTTGCCGTCGGCTCCGTCTTTGCCAGCGGCTCCAGTTGCTCCGGGGTCGCCTTTATCCCCTTTCTCGCCTTTGGCACCAGCTGCTCCAGTGTCGCCTTTTTCGCCGGTGGCACCGGTCGCTCCGGTGTCACCTTTATCTCCCTTTTCGCCTTTGAGAGATGCAAGCCACGCCTGCTCCGTACCGTCAAAGCCGCTGTCAACGGCGATCTGATAGGCAGATTTGCCGTCGGCTCCGTCCTTGCCGTCATGGACATCTGCAATCTTTTTGTCAATCTCTGCGATCAGCTGGGCGTACAAGTCAGGCGTTGGAGGGATAGGTGTGTCCCCTTCCCCCGAAAAGCCAGAACGCTTGATGCCGATGCCGACCGTGGTGGTGGTTGCCCGCACAGAGCCGTCCGCAGCGTAGCCAAAAGCACTGACACCGACGCAGCCGGTCTGCAACTCCGCCGGGAGCAAGCAGTGACACACGGTATCATCACCCAGGTGCACGTTGTAGGTCTTGTCACCCTGTTCAAACTGGGCGGTCTTGTCCAAACCGTCCCAGTCAGGCGAAAAAATGAAGCATATATCCACGAAGTTGATTTGCCGATCAGCGACTTGCTCCCGAAAAAGAAGCTCCATACGCTGACCAGTAACGCAAAATTTCAGCATATCGTATCACCTCCACATCAAAAGTTATATGTAGCGTTGATATGATACTTTTGTCCAGCTATCATACTTCCAACGCTCCAAACCACAACTTTTCCAGTTGTTAGCAGTGCCGCCATTCCAGCCACCCCTGAATCCGAGTAGATCGGAGTGTATGCATTTTTTTTTGGCGGGTAGTGGTTGTATATTTTGGATTCATCGACATTGCATAGTAAGTCACAGATGACTGTCCCGTTGCCAATTTCCGCATCTGACTTTATAGTAAAATCTCCAGAAACCGTTACAACACCTGCACCAAATTGTATACCTGCTCTTTTGTCAAGCAAAATACCGCGGACGGTTAAGTCAGAGGAGGTACAAACGGCATCATTATAGTAGACCTGCCACGTATCATTAATGGGGATTTCTTCACTTGTGGCGAGTTGATACCATTCGTTCCAATCCGTGGTGTCATTGGGAATGTCTTTATCTGCAAGATATGCAGATCTGACATACACATAAAAGCTTGGGTCGGAAATGGCAAAAATTTGCACAGCAAATTCATCTCCGGAGATGACGATCAATGTGGTGCTTCCATAATCGCGGTTTTTTGGACTATTTTTAATGTTTATACTTCGATTTGATGCATACATACCTGTTTTTACAATGTCGTTTAAATCCACGTTGTTTTGCAGTACTATTTTTGACAGTCCTTTTCCTGTGCCGTTTTCTGCGATTTTTTTTAGCATCTCGTCTATGACACAGATCGGCTGTGGCAAGTCATCGCCGGCACCGCTTGCGATTTCTGCGAGATATTTTTCGATTCGCGTTTTCGGTTTGTTCATTTTGTACACTTCCTTTACTGCCAAGTACCGTCGGCGTTACGTGTCAGGCTGCCGTCTGTGCAGGTGACTTTACTCAAAAAAGTGTATACGCCGTCGGTGTCGCTGATAGTGTCCCAAGCATCACCAAGCGACGGTGTATCCTCTACGCTTACCTTGTCCACAAGCTGCCACTTTGCTTTTGTGCTTGCATAGTGCAAGTCTGTAAGCTGTGTACCAAAAAAGGCATAAATTTGCAGCTGCTTGATAGATGCCGGCAAGAGCATTTCCGCGATTTTTGTGCCAGAAAAAGCATTGGATTCAATGGTCACAAGTGCTGCTGGCAGTGCTAAGCTGGTTATCTTTCCGCAGCCAGAAAAAGCATGGCTGCCGATACGTGTCACGGTGTCAGAGAGCAGCACGTCTTGGACGTTGACAAGTCCCATAAAAAAGTTAGAGCCAAGACTTGTGATACCGTCGTCAACAACGATTTTTGTAGCTGCATCTGTGATGCCCTCTTTTGTCCATATGCTGGCGGCATTTTGATCGTAAACGGAACCGCTGCCGGAAATTTGCAGAACGCCGTTGGCGTACATGGTATATGTCGCAGTGTCCCCGCACTTACCTGTGGCGATGACTGCCGGAGTGCCGATAACGTCCAGCGTGTCATTGATAGACTTTACCGCCTTTTCAAGGGCGGCTACTCTGTCGATCAGATCGGTAACGCCACACTTTCCAAGGATACACTTTACCCAGCCACAAAGGGCGGTGTCATCTCTGGTGTCCTCTACGCTTTCGATTGCTCCGCCAGCAGACATCTTGACATAGCAAAGAGTGAGTACCTTTTTTGTGTCGGTGCTCTCAAAGACAGGCTTGTCACTGCTGCCGGCAAGTCCCTGCATCACCTCAAAAGAGCACGCCCGCACAAGCGGTGCCGTGTCGCAGGAGATACCGACCGCGAGCACGCGGGACAGTCCTGCATCTGCATAAGGTGACAAGTCGATTTTTTGCACGCTGGATAGTATCGCATAGTGTCCGCCTATCCATGCATACCCTGTGCCTACAGTCAGCACCGTGCCGCTGTAGGACAGCGAAAAGCAGTCTCCCCATGTGTCAAGGATACCGTCGCAGATCATAGAGGACAGGTATCCGGTAAAATTTTCCGCCGTGTATGTCCGGTCGTTTCCACCGTCCAAGCAGTTGAAAAAGCCGCCGTCAAGCGGGGTGTTGATTTTTATCGTGTCCATGCTATCCCTCCAAAGTCTGCATCACCGGCGTTAAGCTGTAGCCGTCCTTGTCAAAGCTTTCGATCATGCCGATCAGCTGGATTTTGTCCAAAGTCAAGCCGAAACGGACATTTTGCACTGTCACATAGTCACCGACAGCATAGTCAACGCCGTATATATACTGCCGCCCGTCAGATGCGATTGTCGACTGTGTTTCGGTTTTGATTTCAGTCAATTTTTCTGCGGCTCTGGTGACCAGAAGCCTTTTATACTCGTCCTCTGGTATCGTGACTTCTGTCCCGCCGGCGTTTTCCGTGTCCGAAATGTCGTTAGCGTCCACATATACTTCGTACCGGTCAAGCCGCTGCGGTTCTGCCTTGCCAGTATAGTATGTGGCTTGCTTGCGGTCTTTTCCGGTTCCTTGCCCAAAAGCATAGGCAAAGTTTGTATACTCCATGGCATCTGTGGAATAGGTATAATTTAACAGATTGTCGTATGCATCGGAAAAGACTACGGCAGTCCGTTCCGTTTGCTGGGTGCTTCTGTCCATTCCCGCCGAAAGGTTAAACTGGAGCTTAAACTTCCCGTCTGATGTCCCCGCAGAGTATGGCACAAGCGAAATCTGGGCGGTTCCGCCGACTTGCCTGCATATGGTATACACCCACTCCATGAGATTTGCATAGCTGATCTGCAAGACGCTTTTTTCGCCCCAGCAGGAGCCGGAAACGGTGCCGACCTCTAAGGACGGTATCACGCGTTCTGCGGCTGTCCATGACTTGATGCAGTTTTTTTTGACTACAGTCTGGACAATCTCGCTATATGTGCGGTAAGCAGTAAAGGATACTGTAGGATATATGATACGACGCTCCAAGAGCGACATCAAAAACCGCCCTTTCACTGTCAGATAGTCGCCATTTTCAGCATCGGTTTCAAGGGTGATTTGCTCTATAATGCCGTAATTTTTTGTATCGTCTGATCTGCCGATTACTCTGCCCCGCCGGAAAGTCTGCACACTTTCGGGGCTTGCACCGATATAGACCTCAAAAACGCCGCACTCGTAGTACTCCACGTCCCAGATAAGACTTGTAAAAGTATCACAGACAGCGACTTGTGTCAGTGGCTGATAGTAGCTTCCGCTTTCGTCCAGTCCGGCAAACTCGTAAATACTAAGATACAAGTATCACACCCCCAAGTATGCCGTCCGCAAGATGACTTTTACAGACAAAAACATCACGCCGCTGCCGGAGATGTAAAAGACGTTTTCGCCGGGTTTTGCTGTCAGCCACTCTGTCATCTTTACTTTGCCTATCCAGTTTTCCTGCACGCCGTTTTTGGTCATGATACAGGATTTTTTGCCTGTATGCGTGGTGATCGTCAACGTTTCGTCGTTTTCGATCGGCTCATCGATCTGCATATATGCACCAGATTCCACGTCATAAATCCGGATATTTTTAGAAGTCGTTCCTTCACCGCCAACGCCGGAGATGACAAAAGTCAAGCCTGCATCATCGCCGGCATTTACAAGCTTTATGTAGCTTTTGCTGTTGTAGTGTCCAAGCGGCACTCCTTTGCTGTCGATAGCAAATGGAAATTTGAAGCCGCCTGTAAAGTACCGGTACTCTCCGACTTGCTCCGCCAGTCCGTACAAGTAGACATCTGGGCAGATGATACTGATCTGCCCCGTAGTTTTATCAGAAAAGTTGTCCACTTCGCACGTTTCCACATATCCCTCTGTATAGACGTTGATTTTGCTTGTCTTATAGTACACCTTGATATAACTCGCCGGCTTTACTACACGATACAGAGCATGGCGGCGTGATTCGATGTCTACGCCTTTCATGCGGTAAGAGATCACGATGTTTCTTTTTTCCAAAAACGCCCTATTAAGATAGCTGCCGTTTATACCCGCATAAGCGGAGGTGTTGATCGTTCCGGCAGGCGGGGCAAGCCCCTCCACCTTAGACACCATGTAGCGATTTGCTGTCGTGGTCATGTCCAGCTGCTCGCCGTCCTCGTTTTCCAGCACCAGTGTAAACCGCATACATCATCACCTCCGCTTTACAGATTGTTTGCATTTTTAGTCTGCCGGTAAATCTCCAGTCTTGACAAAGCCTTTGGGCTGTTGTTGGTCTGGTTGACTGTGCGGCTGTTGTCATAATAGTTGTTGACCTGTCCGCCGGTTGTCGGTGCGTTTAGCATAGCAGGGCTTATGCTGCCCATGCTCCCCACAATATCCGGTATTTTTTGCTGTGCCGCTGAAACGATTGAATCCGATACTTTGGACACTGCCCGCAGTGCAGCCTTTGTGTTGTCCAGCATGCCGACACCGATACCGGCAGGAATCCAGCGTCCGACATCTTTGCTCATACGCCGCGAAGGGCTGTGGCTGTCAAGCCCTTTCTTGCCAGTGAAGCCGTCCACGATACCGTCAACAAATCCGCTGACCTTATCTTTTAGCCACTGCGTCGCACCGGTGATGCCGTTCCAGATTCCCGTGACGATATTTTCACCGATTTCCAGCATCTTGTCCGGCAGCTCCTCCAGCGTATTTTTGATGTTGTCAAAAATGCCGCTTGCTGCTTCCTTTGCCTTAGACGGGGCAGAGGTGGCAAATTCAACGATTTTCCGGAAAGCACCCGAGAAAAATTCTCCGATTTTTCCGGGGAGAGCCTTAACCGTTTCGACGATGTTATTCCAGATATTGGACGCAGCTTCTTTTGCTTTTGCGGGAGCACTTTTCGCAAATTCCACAATTTTTCGAAGCATTTCGCCGACAAAGTAGCCCACATTGTACGGTAGGTTTTTGATGCCCTCGACGATAGCATTAAAAATATTAGATGCGGATTCGCTGGCTTTTGCCCATGCGTTGGAAGCCCACTCTATCAGACTTTGCAGCATCTGGTCAAAGACCGAGCCCCATGCTCCAAGCAGTGACGATACATACATCATGATGCCGGCAAGGATAGCTTTAAGTATATCCATGCCAAGCTGGAGCCAGTTTGTCTGCATGACACCGTTGACCATAGCCGCCACCAGCTGCGGAATTGCCGCCACCAGCTGCGGAATCGCAGACACAAGACCGGTTGCAATGCCGGTCACTAGTTGCATAGCTGTCGTGATCAGCAACGGGATATTGTTAAGCAGCGAGTTTGTGATACCAGTTATCAGCTGCAAGGTTGCTTGCAAAATTGCCGGAAGATTTTGTATAAGCCCCTGCACCAGCCCCATGACGAGATTGATGCCCGCTTGTACCAGCTGCGGCAAGCAGCCGAGCAGCCCTTGCACAAGGCTGTCTATCATCTGCAAAGCCGCATCTAGCAAAGCTGGGAGATTTTCAAGCAGCCCGTTCACCAGTTCCAGCACGATCTGAACCGCTGCTTGTATCAGCTGCGGCAGATTTCGTATCAGTCCATCGCACAAAGACTGTACCAGCTGCAAAGCCGCGTCGATCAGTACCGGGAGATTCTGTATCAGTCCCTGTGCCAGACCGTCTACCAGCTGCAAAGCCGCGTCGATCAGTGTTGGCAGTGCCGACAGCAGACCGGTTGCAAGCTGGGTGACGATAGTCAGAGCCATAGACAGCAACAGCGGCAGATTGCCTGAAACGAAAGTTATCACAGACTGCAAAAGTGCATTGACCGCTGAAACGATCGCCGGAGCATTTTGCTCTATGGTAGAGATTACTTGCTGTAATGCCGATATAACGCTGCCAAGCAGCAGCGGGGCTGCTGTGGCAAGATAGCTTGCAAGCTGGGTTATCAAGTCCAAAAAAGATGCGAGCAAAATCGGCAGCACCGTCGTGATTAAAGGCGGTATCAGCGTACCGATTGACTGCACAAGAGTTACCAGCAGAGCATTAAAGCCACTAAGCAGATCGGGGAGTATCGTCGGCAGCTGTGTCGTGACGACAGTCGCAAGCTTTTTTACGACTTCCTGCACTTTTTTCAGTGCCGCATCAAGTCCGCCGGTATTAAAAGCATTTACGACATCAGTCGCAGCCTGTACTGCTTCTTTTGCCGCTGGTGCCAAATCGTCACCTATGGCAATCGCAGCTCCCTCAGTTGCCGACTTAAAGAGCGTGATTTTTCCCTTCAAGTTGTCAAGCTGTGTGCCCGCCATTTGTGCGGCAGAGCCGGTGCTGTCAGTGATCGTCTGCTGGAGATTGTCCCATGTAGTGCCCGTGTTTGCAAGCAAGGAGTTGACTGCGGCGAGGTCGGTCTTGTTAAAGATCGTACCGATTATGTCATCTTTTTGTGCTGCGGTCATGCCGTCCATGCTGGCGTTTAAATCACCTAAGATGTCGTTCAGCGACCGCATATTTCCCTCGGAATCGTAAGTTTTTACGCCGAGTTCTTCCATTTTCGCTGCCGCGTTGTCCGTGGGACTTTGCAGCGACAAAATAACGTTTCGGAGATTCGTGCCGCCCTCTGCTCCCTTGATGCCGTTGTTGGCAAGGATACCAAGGGCAGTGTTTAACTCTGCCGTGCCGCCCTTTATCGACTTTGCGGTGGCACCGATTGTCAAGATACCCTCGCCAAGCTGTGCTACAGAGGTATTCGTGGTTGACGCAGTTTTTGCCATTTGGTCAACCATTTTTTCAGATTCGTCCACTCCCATGCCGAGGGCAGACATCGCATCTGTCACCATGTCCGATGCAGATGCAAGGTCAATGTTTCCAGCAGCCGCCAGATCAAGGACTGTCGGGAGTGTATCGCACATCTGCTGGGTGTCATATCCAGCCAAAGCCAAATAGTTTAACGCGTCCGCACACTCCGTGGCAGAGAATGCTGTTTCAGCACCCATTTTCTTCGCTAGGGCGTTTAGGGTGTCCATGGTGTTGACGGATTGACCGTCAACGGTAGACATAGCATCTTTTGCAATCCCCATAGTTGCTTGCACTTGTGATATAGAGGATTCAAAATCGCTGTAGCTGTCAAGTGCAGATTTTCCGACTGCTGCACCGGTTGCCGCCGCAGCAGTCGCGTATGCACTAAAAGCTTTTACGCCGGTTTCCACGCCTTTCGCAACGCCGCCGCCCATAGACTTGGCAAGAGTTGAAAACTTTCCGCTGCTTGCTTCTGCGTCGCTTCCAGATTGCTTGATACTGCTTCCGGCTTTTTTAGCACTATCCTCCAGCTTGCGGAGGTCTTGCTCTGTGGCGACGATCTCACGCTGCAAAGCGTCGTACTGCTCCTGAGTGATCTTGCCATTGCCACTTTTCATTTCTTCGGCAGCCGATGCGGCAGCCGTTTTGAGTGTCTTTAGCTTGTCTTTGGTATCAGATACGGCACTCGCAAGCAGCTTCTGCTTTTGGGCAAGCAACTCGGTATTTTTGGGGTCAAGTTTTAGCAAGCGTTCGACATCTTTAAGCTGTGTCTGGGTGCTTTTAATTTTGCCGTTGACACCCTGCAACGCTTTTTGCAGATCGGTAGTATCGCCGCCGATCTCTACCACGATGCCTTTTATCCTGCTTGCCATGATCTCACCACCTTAAAATTTGTCAAAATCGTCTTGCGTTGCTTTATAAGCATAGCTGCACTGATCGTTGCCTTGCTCTGTGAACATATCCTCGACCAGTCCAATGGTCAGATACTCTAAGTCGTGGATAGAGATGCCCACTTGTACACACCTAAGCAAAAAAAGAGGTGTCGTCATTTCGCGGTCAAGCGGGCGAGATTTTTTTTTGACTGCACTTGCGTTTCCATGTTACACGCCCACAAGTCAAGCAGCTCCGGAAGTACCTCATAGATGCTAAAAGTGGAGAAGCCGTCGAGCCACTCGTCAGGGCTGTTGGGGATAGACGGGTCTGCATGCTTCGCCATGATGTAGGCGATATTTTCAAAGATTTCGAGGTGGTCAAGCAGCAGTGCAGATGTTTCATCGTCGCTTTTTTCCGCCGGAGATTCTGCGGCGTTTTCCGTGTCCGGCTGCTCCTTGTCACCGATTGCCTTTTTAAGCATCAAAAGGTCGCGGAAAATGTCCCGCCGGAACCGGATACGATACTGCCGCGGGACGGCAGCACTTGCCCGAAAAGGCACTTCTCTGCCGTCAATTTCAATTGTCTTACAGATAGCCATGATATACCTCCCTTTTACTCGCCGGTAGATACCGGAACGGAGCTTGTCAGATCAGGCATATACGGCTTTTTGTACCAGTCCGCATAGACAGCTGCATCTGTCTTTTCACAAGATTTTGCTTTTGCCACGCCGTTGACAAGCGGGGACGCTGTAAGCGACAGGGTTTCCGTCTTTACCTCCTTGCTATCCTCGACAGTTCCGGATTCTGTGGTCGGGCGGGAAGCAGAGCAGCGGTGGAAAATATGCCGGATTTTGTTTTTATCGCCGGTAAACTCGAAAAACAGGGCAAATTCCGACATTTCTGCATCGCTGGTTTCTACGAGTACGCCCTTTGCGTCCAGCTTCTCGCCCAAGACTTCCGTCGCAAATTCCGTGGTGACGAGGGCGATTTCCAGATCGCCCTCATAGCCAGCGTTGTTGCTGCATACATAGTACACGCCGTCATCAGCGTAAAAGGGCTCATTTTCGCCGTTCGGGTCAAGCGACAGATTGACTGCACCGGGCAGCTTCTTCACTTCGCCGTAGATCGGCATTTCGTCCTCGTCGTATCCGGTGATTTTTGCCCAGTGGACATTCTTCAAGCCAAATTTGACCTTGTTCTTTTCCATAGCCATGATAAAAAGTCCCTTTCTTTTTTTATTTTATTGCTTTTCCAAGCAGTTCCAGCAGCATTTCCTCGCCGCGGTTTTCTGCTGGTCTGATATGAGGATATGCCCGAGTTCTGCCGCCGTTTCGCAAAGCATGACCGTTTTCCAAAAGATGCGTCAAACGGTAGTACTTTTTTGAGTGCACAGTGATGACAAGGCGGTGATTGACTTCCTCGGTTTTCTTGGTTGCCCAGCTTTTCGCATATTTTCCGGTGTTCTTTGGGGCACCGGCAGAAATCTCTTTTTTGACAGCGTTTGCAGTCTTACGGACAGCCTTTTTCATGTTTTCCGTTGTAAGGTCTGCATACTCTTGTAATCCTTTTACGATCTCCGCTGATAGCTGGTCAATTTTTACCTTCCTGCTCATCTGCACCCTCCAAAAGCACCTCAAAAGTGTAAACCTGTTCAAAAAGCTTCTCCGTGTCGATGTACTCCTCGTACTTTTCATATACGATTTCATTCGCATCTAAGACACGCTCCACTTTTTCTTCTGCCGCAAAATTTTTGCGGTTGCTGTATAGCTCTAGCTGTACACTAAGGATTTTTTGGTACATCACATTATCAGCCGCAAAGTGCTGCATATCGTCAAACCAATATACCAGATAGGGCAGCGGCGGCACTTTGCCGGGTTGCCAGTGGTGATAGGTCACAGGCAGACCCATGCTTTTAATCAGTGCATTGATTTCCGCATAAGTCATCTTGTACGCCCACCTCCTGCTGTAGGTACAGTTCCAAGCAATCCGCCGATTTTTTGTAGGTACGATAGACCGCATACTGCCGTCCGTTGTACTCTGCCACCGTTTCCCCCCGATACTCTATCGGGTGTATATGCATCATGTACTCCGGACTTAATCCGGCTTGCATGCCGGCAAAAAATTCTGCACGATTTGCGGACTGCACATCGCACATAACTTCCCGCCGCCGTTCTTCAACGATCTGCTGTACACCAAAATCATCATTTTTGTAGATACGATATATCAGAGTTACAACATCATTCATTTTCTGCCACCCTCATTTTTTGGGAAAAGATGCGATTGTTTAGACGATACCGCAGCATGCGTGGCATAGCGTCGCCACTCTCACGAGATCGCCAGAGCCACGCTGCATACTGTACGATAAGCTGGTTATCCTCGACAGTATCCTCAAGCTGGACACCCTCGCGGGACATATCAGCACTTGCAGCTTGCAAGTACTCGGTCAACCGGTCGTTGTATGCATTTGCGGTGATGCCCAAGTCCACCTTTAGCATCGCCAGCAAATCTGCTGTAATCATACGTCACTTACTCCCCGCCCTTGTCCTTGTTGGCAGTGTCCTCTGCAAAGGTCATGGTTGCAGTCGGCTTCGTGCCACCGATACCGATAGCCACAAAGCCCTCGGGGATTACCGGCAGACCGTCATATCTGGAAGTGCCGCGGAAAACGGTCTGATCTTCGATAAATCTCACATGCTCAGACTGTGCCAGTGCCGTGCCTGCACGCTCTGCCAGCAGATACAGATCACCATATCCGCCGATGATAACATCGTCAGGGATAAAGGACAGCTTTTCGATAGTTCCGCCAATCACCGGCATGGTGCCGCCCTGTCCGGATACGATTGCACCGCTGGCGTTGATAGTCAGGGCATTTGCTACCAGCTTGGTAAAGGTCTTTTCGTTCATCGCCCAGAACATGTCGCCGTGGCTGTAGTCTGCCTTGGCGTTGCCGGCTGCAAGTACCAGTTCCTTAAAGAGTGCCGCGTCGGTTTTGCCAGTGATTGCAACGACGTTAGTAGTAGACAAATCTTCCCATGTTCTGGCAGTTTCCGAGTAACCCTCCGGCTTGGTTGCCTGTACCAGACGAGTGACGATGCCCAGCGGCATTTTTGTGCCCTTACCGTACAGGATAGCCTTGTCCAGTGCGTAGCCGATAGACTGACCGATTGCCGTGATGACCTCGGTTGCAAGTGCGATGTCGCTGTCCTCCAGCACTGCATTGCTGATTGCCACATAGCCGCCGACCTTGTAACCGTCCACTTCAACGTTGTTAAAGTTTAAGTTCAGTTCGTTCAGAAATCCGCACATTTCCGTCCAGACTGCTTCGGGGATTGCACCCATGATGTTCTGCCGTGCCTTACCCGGTACCGGCTTCACGTTTACATGCTGGTACAGCTTGGAGTACTTCATAGTGACTTCCTTGACCAAGTCCAGAGCCACTTCCGGAATTAGCAGTTCTGCACCTGTGATAGACCGCTTGCTCTTGCCCATTTCGCGGACGCGGGACAGCCAAGACTTGACGTTTTCGTCAGCAAAAAATGCATCACGCTCCTGCACGGTCATGCCAAAAAACTTCTTTCGGGTTTTCATCGCTTTTTTCTCCTTTCGGGTTTCGTCGGGTTCGCCGGGGGTATCTGCCGCCGGTGTATCCTGCTTCTTTTCCACTTCTTCCAGCTCCTGCTCCATGCCGGTGATTTCCGTTTCCAGATCACCGATTTCCTTGTCATTTGCCGCCTTGTCCTGCTCGTACTGGGTGACAGCCGCTTCCACGGTCTGCTTTTCTTCTTCGGTCTTTGCTTCGGTGATAGCGGTTTCCAAGTCCTTTTCCCGCTTTTCCAGTTCCTTGGCGGTTGCCCGCAGGCTTTCCAGTGTAGCCTGCTTGTCTTGAATTTTCTTTCGCAGCATCAGTGCTTTCAGCATTACTTTCCTGCTCCTTTCAATTTTTGCAGAAGCGATGTTTTCCACGCTTCAGATTTTCGCTTTTCGATCTGCTCCCAGTCCTTGCGGCGGGCAGATACGCTTGTATCTTCATACGCTGGGTAAGTGCAGCACGACACCTCATACAGCTTGACTTTTTTGATTGTCCAGTGGATTTCGCCGTCTGCCGGAAATGTTGTTTCTTCGCTTTCCACTTCAAATCCAAAGCTGCACTGGGACACGTCGCCACGCTTTACTCTCTCGTAAAGATTCATTGCTTCGCTGTCCCGCGGGTTGATGTGAATTCTGCCCCACAGCCCGTGTGCGTCTTCCAGCAGTTCCAGTGTGTGGGCAATTGTTCTTCCCAGCACAAGGCGGGTGTCATGATCTATCAAAGCCCGCACATCTCCGGAGATTGCTTCTGTAAATGCCCCCGGTGCGATACTCTCACTCATGCCCCAGCCCATGTCATAGTTGGAGTTAAAAACTGCAAAGTACCCCTCGATCACTGGGTCGCTATCTTCCACGCCGTCGCGAGTGGTAAACTCTGACGGCATAGTGCGATACATGACTTTACTCCGTTCCATTGTCTTTTGCACCTCCCTGCACTAATTTTTTCTGGTATGCTGACATCTCATACGGGATATAATTTTCCAGTACCCGCAGTTCGTCAAGTCCGTCCCGCGGCGACAAGCCCAGTCTGTCGCGTACTTCGTTACCGTCAACAAAGCCACGATCTGACAAGCCGCCGAAAACGTCCGCCAGCGTTTTGATGTCCCAGTCATACAAAGACAGGACGTTAAACCGGACATACATATCCGGCGAGATTATCACAGCCCGCGTGATTTCCTGCTGTAACCCGATAACGATATTTTTCACTTTGTTGTTGATAAAGGCGTTCCATTCTTCTTTTTTGTAGTCCCCGACACCGAGGACAAAAGCCGGAACGCCAAGGATAGCAGCGACCATGCGACGATTTAGCTGCACGCTATCGTTGATCGCAAGATCAGACAAAGACAGCGGCTTTACTTGCTGCACGTCAAACTGCTCCGCCGGTATCAGCCACGGTTCTCCCGCGTCGCTGGATTCCACATACTCGCCAAGCAGTCTTTTCCGACCAGCAGCGGAGGAAAATTCCTCGGTCAACGCGTCTACTTTTACGATAACGGAGGGCTTCCATTTGCTGGACAAAAACGCCTTTTCTGTGGCGGCTGCCTGCTTGAGGTTGTTGACGATCGGCAAAAGCGATACTTGCAAGCCTTGCCCTCTCCACAAGCACTGCGGGTCAGGATTATACACAAAGTGCATGATCTCGTCTCGATCGTAGGGGATTCCGTCAATCAACACTTTGTACTCCCGCCCCTGCGGGATAGACACGCGGCTTGCTTCAATCGGCTCCAACTCCTGCAAGTAGCCATTTCTGGTGTGGATTTTTACAACGCTGTTTCCTCTGCCGTAAAGCAGAAGATTCATCACGATTGCTTCAATCCACGTCTTTCGCGTCATGCTTGGAGAGGGGTCAATATCAAGTTTTCGGCTCAATTCGTTTACGATGCGTTTGTCGCCCTTGTCGGTGTTCGCCATAAGGTGTATCGTAAGCGAGCCGATCAGCTCCGCGATTCTTCGGCAGCCGGCAACGACTTCCGGACATTTGTCAAGTGTTGTATATCCCGGAACGCATAGCGTTTCCGCTGCTTCGTCGGTCACTAAAAATCCGACCGGCGACTTGTTTCGCGTTTGCTTTTTTCTGATTCTGTCAAAAATCATTTTTAACCCCACCAGTTCTTCGCTTTTTGCTTCTTTTCCATGTTTTGCAAGTACCGGACGCAAGCAAAAACACTTGCATCAAAAAGGTCTATACGGTTTGTCTTGCCGATCTTCTCGTACTGCACCATGTCGTCCGTCTTTTCGACTGCCGACACGTTTTCCACGCAGTACTCATACGCTTCGCTGTGCAAGTAGTACAGCTTTCCGTCTTTCGCTCTCTGCTCGATATGCCTAAACCCCTCGGATTTTAGGTAGTAGTACTGGGGCTGATCGATAACGTTAAACTTTTCGCTTTTCATGCCCAAGAAATACTCTCTGGCAAATTTCCGGTCATGACCGACTTGCTTGATCTTAAAGCCACGCCGTCTCATAGAAACGAACCAGTTTACCACATCTGCCGCGTTTACTGTGGGGCTGTTGCACATAGTCAAAAGCCCGTCATCTGCCCAGCCAAAAAGCGGTATATCGTCCTCGTCTGCCTTTTTTGCCGCCATAGTCACCGGGAAAAAGGCATGCGTGATAATAATGTCCACGTCCTCTTTTGCATAGTGCCCATATAAAGCACCAGCTGTCAAGTCATACATGCGGGACAAGTCTGCCCCGCCGTACCAGTCAATCGGCAGCTTTAGCAAATCTTGCAAAGTCCAGTTGTACCGCTGATCTGATGCCCTGAATTCCGCAAGGTCAAAGTAGGCTTTCATCGCACTGGTGTAAATGTTCAGCGACCGGCTCAAAAAGTCCTTACGCTGCTGCGGGTCGTTTTGGGCTTGTATGGATTCTTGCATGATGTCTGCCGGTCTGATCGTCACACCGTAAGAGGGGTTTGCTTTTTCGTGCTGTACTGGTGATGTATAGTCAACGTGACCTCTCTCGTCTTGGTCAGCTTGGGACACAAAGCAAAAAAGCGTGTCGTCCTTGACCGTTCCATTTAGAATTTTTTTAGCATACTCTAGGCGGCGATAGCAAAAACTATTGATGTTGTCGCCCGCCGTGGTGATACCGATCATCAGCTTGTTGGTATAAGCTTTCATCGCTTCCTTAAAGCGGTTGTACTGGGCGGATTTTTTGAAGGCATGCACTTCGTCTGCAATCGCGATATTACAGTTAAAGGAATCCTGTGCATCTGGATTACTTGCCAGTGCTTCGATGTGGATAGAGCCGTCCGGTCTGCCGTCTGCATCGGTAAACTGATAACCGATTGAATGCTCCGCGTTATTGTTTAGCACTCTAAAGTCATCGATCATTCCGCGATACCGCAGAGTGTACAAAATATCGTTAAACGATTCGCAAGCCTGCTTTTGTGATGCGGCTACGATGTAGATGATAGAGCCAGACCGTCGTTCCAAGATTGCAAGTGCAAAGGACAGTGCCGCGATAAACATCGTCTTGCCGGACTTACGCGGGATAAAGATAAACGCTTCTTTGTATCGGCGTTCTTTTGTGCCTTTGTAGTAAAATCCGATCAGGTTGTACACGCAAAAGATTTGCCAAGGCTGCAGCAGCATCGGCTTGTTCATCAGCGGTTCACCGTCGATACTCTCGCCTTGCTTGTGTACCATAAATCTTTCGATGATATTGCATACAAGATCAGGCTCTTTGGTGTGCAGTTCCAGATCATCGCGTTTGAGGTCGTCCAAAAACCGCTTACATTCCAGAGCGTTGTTTCCGGCGATAATTTTTCCAGAAACGACATCTTGGGCATATTGGACAGCGATTTGCTTAAATCGTTTAGTCGCCAAGGCTTTTTAACACCTCCGCGAGAGCATCTTTTTTTTGCGGCTTCATCGCCTTGTCGTCGATTGCCTTTAGCCCCTTTGGTGTTAATCCCAAGTCCCGCCAGTACGTCAACGCCGTGCGGTTTAAGTCATCAATAATTACAAGTGCTGGGTTTTTTTCGATAAATGTTCCGCCGCCCTTGTTCACATGTTTTACGATCGTATTTCCGCCGGACTTTTTAAAAATTTCTTGGGCATTGTCCCGCTTTTCCAAAATATCCGCCAGTGTATCGATTACTGTGTCAAAGCATTCCCGATAGGTTCCGGCTGCCTGACAAGATTTTTTTATTCTATTTCGCCATGCAGCTTTTTTCACTTTGACCACCTCCAATTTTTATTTATCGACATGCCTTTCTGCGACAGATACCTTTTCTCCGAGATACATGCCGGCTCCAATTTCATCGATTTTTGAAAAAGGGATTTCAGGAACCGTAAGACGTTTTCGAAAAGATTTGTCGATAAAGTACATGTATCTAAGCTGATAGCCGGCAAGTATTTCTCCGCCGACTTTTTCAACATATTTTTTGAAGTTGTACGCCCCCCCGGTAAGTTGGAAGTATGACATTCCGCCCAGTTCTTTTCGAGGAGATGTTGGGTTGCTCTCCAAGGTCATTTTGTGTATTTTTTCGCCGTTTGGCAACAAGCACAAATTGCTATTTCTTTTTATCCCGGTAAGGACAAAGTTTGAAGCCCTGTATATAGTCCCGTCGCCGCAAGAGCACCCGTCTGCAAAAGAGATTATCCATTTTATCTGTGGAGCATTTTTGCGAATCATTCGAATGCTTTTTGCAATGCAATAACTTTCGCTGTTCCGCGGGAGATAGTCATCAAATGCCATTCGATTTAGCTCAAGAAAATCGTTCCATCCCGTTCCGTCAACCAAAGTAATGATTTTTGATTTATCTAGGCTCGGACCGTATGACAAAACGCCGTGCAAATTTCCGTCTAAAAAAGCCCCAAAATGCAGGCAGCTATTATTCACTGCCTTTTTGCTGTAGTGGTGCTTCTCAATATACGGCTTTGCGATTTTCCCCGGAATGACTTTTAAAGTGATTTCCTTTGCTCTGCCCATTGTCTGATCACCTCGTATAGGGCGTTGCCATTTTTGTTGGTATTTCCAAAAGTTTCGTTTACCTCGTCCTGCACAATGCCGAGTGCATACTCCACCAGTTCCTTTTGTTTTTGGTGCAGGGTAAAAGACATTGTGCAGATCTCCGGCTTTTCGCCGTCCGGCAAATCAAAATTTTCCCCAAAATCATCTGGGTTAATTTCGGAAACATCAAAATTAAAAGATTGCATGTTGATGTTTTCTATTTCTGCGAGTTCCGCTTCAAGCAGATTATAGTCCCATTCTGCAATCTCTCCGACCTTATTGTCGGCGAGCCGAAACGCCTTCACTTGCTCTGGCGTTAAGTCCTCCGCAATCACGCACGGAATTTGCATCAATCCCAGTTGCACTGCTGCTTTGTATCTGGTATGCCCCGCGATGATAACATTGTTTTTATCAATGACCACCGGCACCTTGAAGCCAAACTCTTTGATTGAGTTAGCAACAGCGGAAACTGCCGCTTCGTTTTTTCTTGGATTTTTCTCATATGGTTTTATATCAAGTATATCTTTCTCAATGATATTCATGGTATAACCCCCTCGCCGATTTTTTGCCCCGCGGTTAGAAAGAGTTCCCTACGCCGTTCCCGACTTGTGAATGAATTATTAACAAAATAGGGGGGAGTGTCAGAAAGACCGTCCGCCCTTTTCCGGGTGCCGTTTGTTGTGGCACTTTGCACACAAGCTGACGAGGTTGCTGCTAGTCAATGCGAGCTCCGGTGCGTCCTCTAAGTGCTGGATATGGTGGACGGTCACAGCTTCCCGCTGTCTGCCGTACCGCTTGCAATCCTGACACTGGTATCCGTCCCGCCGCAGAATCATCTCCCGCTTGTGTCTCCATTTTTTTGATTTGTAAAATTCGTCTAGCTGCATCTCTCTCACCGTCTAGGCATAAAAAAATTCCGGCATGCCTTGGGCATACCGGAATCCATCTGTTTTATCATGCTATCATTATACACCCAAAACAGCCGCTTGTCAAGTGTTTTTTTGCTGATTGACCTGCTCTGGTATGTATATCATATACAGCCTGCTCCGTGTGTCTGGTCAGCGTTTCACACTCCCGCCACTTGCATCTGCATCTATCGGCAGCTTGTCACAGTCTACGCCGTACTCTTTCCGTAGGTACTCCACGGCGTTTGCTGCCGTGATGTCCTTGTCCAGTATCGACAGTGTAAGCATACCTTCGATAGCATCTAACGCTCGCTTTAAACGCACGCCCCGCCAACCAAACACTCGGTCAAGCGTTACGAGCGTTACAGCGATGCCTTGAACTGCACCGTCACGCAATGCCTGCTCCTGCATCTCTGTGTATGATGCTTCGGAGATGCGAACGGCATAGCGGTCTTTCTTTGCATTCATACATATGCCCCCCTAAAAAGTTACCGTCAAATTCAACACCGCCGCGGCTATCCAGTACACCGCCCGTCTGTAGTCCTTATGCCACAGACACACCGCCGCTGCACCAACGTCCAGCAAGATCATTGCGATCGGCAGTATCTGCGTGGCGTTGATCTTGGTCATGGCTTACTCCTCCTCATACCCGATACACTCACACACAATGCTATACGCTTCGTTGATTTCGATCATGTCATTGCCGAGGACATTATCGCTGGAACCCCAAAATCCACTCCTGATCTGCTTCAACTGTTCCTCGGTGACCAGTACGCCGGGCTTGCCACGCAGCGTGTCAAACGCCGTCATGATCTTTGATGCCGTTTTCTTGTCCTCACCGCAGATGAGATACACCTCGTCCTCAAACTGCCTTCTTGTTTCTTCGTCGATCATTGTCTACTCCACTCCCTCACCGTAACCGTAAAATCTCATAGAGTTTGCCAAGCGGTGTTAAAGCCAGCCATAAAACGCCGGTTACAATGTCCCAGATTTGCAGCACCACATACAGCAGCATCTCCATAGCCAAGCGGCTTATAAACTTTACCTTGCTATCAATGTACGTCCTGTGCATATGCCATACATGACGCAGCTGCAAGATATAGAAGATTTGATCGGCAGCATGATAGCAAAACAGCCGGCGTTTGATTTTGTGCTCCTTTCCGCAAAGAGTGCACCGCATCTTGATGCTGTTTGAGATTATCATGCCTTGCTCCTTTTTGCTTTTTGGGGATTGCACATCTCCGCCCCGCAGTTGGGGCAGTAGGCAAAGTCGTATTTTGGCATGAAAAGCTTTATGCCGCAGAAGCTGCAAATTGCCGCCCCGCGTTTGATCTTCTTCCCGTCAAAGCTTGTGAAATCATGTCTTTCCCAGTAGGCTTGCGGTATCTTTGGATATGTACGACGATTCCAAGCTTCGATTGCTTCTGGTTTTGCTGCATAATTTTCAGATAATGGGACGGCTTTAGTACAGCACCCGCAAATAGTACACCCTACAAACACGCCGCACTCTCCGCAGAGTATTTTTAATTCATTGCTTCCGCAAAACGGGCACGGTTTCAGTTCGTTTTCGTTCATTTTTCCCACCTCACATTTCTTTCAAAATTTCTTCTTCCGACATTTCAGCCCATCGTTTGTACTCGGCTTCATTCAACTCGTCTGCCTTCTTATACGTAGCACTTTCAAAGCCTTTTTTCGTCAACCCGAAGCCGTTTACAGGTGGGTGCGGCTCCTCATAGTCCGTTCCGCTTTCCGTACTCCATTCGTAAGCAGGAAAACCACACGTCGTTCTCTCTACAAGCCCAAGATCACGAAGGACTTTTATAGCCTTACGTGCCCTGTACTTCGTCAAGCCTGTAAAATGTGAAATTATCTTTACTGAATTCACATTAGCTGCGTCGTGATAATCAGTAGCAGCGGAGCAAAGATACGCAAATACGGCTCGTATCTCAGGAAATATGAGAACATCTTTGTGCATTGCCGTTTCTTTCAAAACTTCGATTCTTTCTTCATAAGTCATTTCGCATCACTTCATTCCAGCATTCTTCGCAATTTCCTTTGCCGGCTTCGCACAGCATTTCCCCGTCCGTCAATCTATAGCCAAAAACGCTTCTTCGGCAGATACTGCTACGGTCAATGTGTGGGAACGCATCTTGCGGAATATTTTCTTCAAAATATTCTTTGTATGTTTGGCTTCCGTTGCGGCGGTTCCACACCTTGACCGCTGCTTCTTCATTTTTGGTAAAAGATCGGGAGCGTGCATAGCATTTCTGACATGATATATAATACTTCAATTCGCCTGCTTCAGTTGTTGCCATGTTCTTTTTCGCTTCCCCGCCACAAAAAGGGCACGGTTTTAATCTCAACTCTGCCATACTACCACCCACCTTGCTAAAATCACGGCGGCAGTGCAGCATGACATAAGCACGATTTTTGCAGCCTGCCGTTTACCAGCTGCCCGCAGACACTTTGCGATCAGCAGACCACTTCCAATCAACAGCAGATATGTAACAGCTACCTTTGCCATTTTTCACACCTCCTGCTCCGTGTGATCTCCAGCAAATGCTGCGGCGATCTTTTTGGTTTGCTCGTAGATGTCCTGCCGTGTCACTGGCTTTTCCGTGTCAGCTGCTCCGTCATCGTCGCTTTTGTCTTTTTCAAAAGCTGTTGCATAGCTCTTTGCAGCATTCCACAATTCTTCCCGATCTTCTGGGGAAAAGTCGCGTAAGTAAGGGGAGCCGGTCAACGCGATATACTTATCGACCATATCATCGTGCAGCAAATCCAGCTTGCCCTGCAAGCTTTCGATTTCCGCGAGTGTCGCTTCCGCTTTTTTGCACTTGACCGCCCGCCGCATCATATCATCGACGAGGTTTTGACCACCGATCTGCCATATCAGGGCGACATCTGCATCGCAGCAGATACCGGGATAGTTCTCACGGATAAAGCAGAGTGCTTCAAACTGCTTTTCTGAAAACGGTCTATCAGTCATTCTTTTCAACTCTTCTTCGTTCATGCTTCTTGATCTCCTCTCTCCGCATGTCTTTCTCGTAGTACTCCGACATATACTTGCCGTAGCTTACGCCGTGGGCTGCTGCCTGCTTGATGCACCAGTCCAGCGAGCCTTTTTTGAAGTTCTTTTTCCGTGGCGGCATTTTATCTTCTCCTGTGCTTGTGGTTTTCCCACTTGATTTTTGTCGCGTTGCCAGCTAAAAAGATACTGGGGTCTGTCTGTGCATCGTGCAGGCGTTTTTGCCGTATGTCCTCACGCTGCCGGTTATACTCCGCGTATCTGTCGCACTTGCTGTGGCAGCCGACCTCTCTATCCTGACAGTCTTTGCATGGTGCAGTCATAGTCACACTCCCTGCTCCAAGATTTTTGTAAAAGGCGTGTCCTTTATCGGGGTTATCCGGATAAAAAGCCCCGGTCTTGACTTGTGCCATATCTTGACGATGTGCTCCCTTGCTACCAGTGCATCATCTGACCAGTAGCCAAGCTGTGTCATGACATCTTTTAGAGCCTTGTCAAGATTGTCCGTATCTGGTCTTGTCGTCTTGTACTCTCCGTCATAGTGTGCCCTGCCTTTGTAGGAGAACCGCCACATGACATCTAAGCCTATCGCCCCAGTCAGCGGCTCTCTCGGTGCATTCGGTGCAAGTACCAGCCGCAGAAGCTGCTTTGCTGCCTTTGCGTTCGCCGTTTCGTACACTCTAACTTTTCCATTTTTTACCGTGTACTGCTTTTCTTGTGCAGTCGATCTTGGCGGCTCAAATCGCACGTCAATTTCCGTCGCCCTCACCTCCAAACTTTTTCAGCATTTTAGCCTTTCCGAATGTTTTTACACAAAATATGCAAATGTTGTACTTTTTGTGTATCTTTATCCAGCCTTTATCTTCCAGCCTTTTTTCAAGTGCTCTGCGGCTTAAGCAATCTTTTATGCTCTCGCCATATGATGACTCCCCGAAATCGCAGTTATCACACCTGACAGTAACCTCGACCTCAAACACAGCTTTTACACCTCCTGCTCCGTCACCGGATACCGGTGGTTTTTGATTTTTTTGCCATGTACACGCCGTAAGACAAGCCGGCAGCATCAGCACTTCTGATGTGATCTGCAAGCCGTTCCGCTGCTTCTTTGGCATCACTCTGGCGTGTCTTCTTTTTCTCTTTTTCGTCTGCTTCTTTGCTATACCACCGGCTTCGGAATTTTGCTTGCTGCTCTCTGTGCTTCTGCCGCTTGCGAATCGCACTGCACGCAGCACACCGTACTTGGGAGCTGCTATTTTTGACATAGACAGTACCGCAGTCTTGGCAAGCCGCTTCTTTCGCGTGTGGTTTTCTACGCATTTTCATCACTCCCTCCCGCAAATGTCACTTTAGCCGGTAGTTCCGGCTGTTGCCGTTGCTGATCTGCGATACAAAACCGGCGCATCTCTCACGGATACGACCAGCAAGGGCAGCGTCCAGACTAAACAGGTCGCTTAAAAATATCTCGCTGGAGATGATCGTGACCTTGTTTTTTGCGTAGCGGTCGTTGACGATCTCAAAGGCGGTGTTCAACTCTTTTTGCGTGTCCCTGTCCGGTCTTGCAAGCTTGCCACTCTCAGTATCTGGCTTTACCGCCGCGGATTTCAGAAAATCGTCTATGTAAAGCACGTCACAGTCCGAGATTTGCTGGAATTTTTGATCTCTCGTATCAAACCGCTGCATCTCCCTGTAAAGCGTCCGCCACATCTCGTAGCGAACCGAAACGCCGCGATCTAGGAGTACGCCGCATACTGCCGTGCACAAGTGCGTCTTGCCTGCTCCAGACTGTCCGGACATGTACAACCAGCGACCGTCTTGCTTGTCCGCAAAGTTTCTGGCGGTCGTCTTTGCCCGCTCCTGCCACGGCTCCGTGCAGACGTAGCTGTCAAAGGTCATGCTCTGCAACGCACTCTGTAAGCCGGATTGCATGACGTTTTGCCGGTTCCGGCGGATTGACATGCACTCGCACTCGACCATGACCTGATAGCCGTCCTTTGCTACGGCTACGCTTCCGCGGTTTTTGCACTTGGGGCAGTCGTAGCCGGTAAGGCTGCCTTGCGTCGCGTTGTACCAGTCGCACTGCATCTGCACATAGGCTTCCGGCGTTATGCCTCCCCCGTCAGATCGTGCCGTCATAGAGTGCGGTAGGCACTCCCTCATATCCTCCATTTTCGCTTCCTCCGTTCTGCTGCTTGTCGTCATATCTGCCTTCCATGACTTTTTCGAAATTTCCGTCTTTCATCAGCCAGTCAAAGTCGGCTGACCAGTCGCGGGGATTGCTGCCTTTCAAAAAGCTTGACGCTTCCGCCTTTTCAAACATCTGCCGGAAGTCCTCCGGCGGGTGTACCCGTGCCCGTGCCTTTATCGCCTTTTTGCGTCTGTCTGATAAGCCGCGGAGTTTAGGATAGCTTGTACAGATCGCGTGATACATGTCGGCTATCTCCTGATAGCTGACATTCATAGTCTCCGTAGGAGACTTTATATCTCTATCTCTAATCTCTATACTCTTATCTCTATACTCTGTATCTACATTTTTACCCTCTACGGGTAACTCACCGGTAACATTGTTACCAGCATCTGTAACACACGCATTTTCGTGGCTTTTTAGCTTCTTGCGTTCGCGGCTCTTTCGCATAAGCTCCGCCTTGGTGGTTTCGCTTCCTGTCAAGCTTCGCACTTGGTTTATGAATAGTTCACCGTTTTCTAATATCTCAATCAAGCCGATTTTTTTGAGTAAATCCATAGCAACAACTACCGTATCAAACTTGGTTCTGGTGATTTCTGCCAGACGTTTTGCGTCATACGGAACCAGCATAGCCCCGACGTTCCGGATTAAAATGCCGTCCGTTTTGAGTGACTTTAAACACAGTTTGAGGTAAAAAAGCACATACTCTGCACCGTGCTCCTGCTCCTCAATCCAGCTGATAGCGTCATCGTCGAAAAAATCATTTTTGAGTTTTAGCCAGTAGTACTTCTGACTTTGCGGCATATCGTTCACGCTCCTTTTCTGTGGTTTTTTGGTTAACGTTAACTTTTGGGGTGGCACTGTTTAGCACAATGCCGCCAGAAGCTCCTGCGGGCTGCTGTCCCGCTTGTACAGGCATTTAGCCGCCTGTGGTCGCTGTTGCTGTGTGTGCGTGACAGATTCCGGTCTGTATGTGTCGGCAACTCGACTTGTGGAGCATGCCGGAGTTGCACCGGCAAGACGCGAGGAACGACTTGCATCTTGACTGCTTGCCCCGTATGCGGCAGCTGCTACACTACCGCACGGAAAGGAGTTTTTTTGCCCTATGGCACTTGATGATGTTGGTGGAGCGTTCAGGGGTTGCACCTAAAGCTGCGGGAGATTAGCCCGCAGCATGACTGCATCGCTCCCCGTGCGGCGGCAACGTACCACCGCCGCATGGAGAAAAAATAAAAATGGAGGTCGCCCAAGTGGCGTTATGTAGATGTTGGAACGGCGTGCCGGAGTTGCACCGGCAGTCTGGGGTTTGTCACTCCCCAGATATGACTGCATCGCCGTATGTGCGACGGGTCGCCCCGCCGCGAAAAATAAAAGGAGAAATAAAATGGAGTACGCCCTGACCAAGGGGCATTTAAGCGGTTTAACGTCATGCTTGGGACACGTAGTTGCTTATCATCTCCTGCACTCTCTCGATAGCCTGATCAAGTGTCAGATACTCCTGCGGCTTCGCAGGCGGCTCTGCTTTCGGTATGCGTGACGGCTCATAGTAAACCCACCAAAAAAGCCGGAAATCCGGTTCACCGTCGCCGATAGCATAGACGGTGACACTCATCTCATGCCTTGAGTAGTCAAAAGAAAGCTTGTCCTGCTCCGGCAGCAGTTCGTTTGCGATCAGTACGAGATCAAAAAGCTGCATCAGCTTGCTGCGGTTTGCTATCGTCATGCCAGCACCTCCTGCCAGCATGCCAGCCAGTTCTGTATGTGCTGATAGGCTGTGGCGGGTGTGTGCTCCTGCTGCTCGTGTATCTCCGAGCCGACGATCAACGCCAGCGGTGCACCTGTGACCTGTGGCAATCTTTCCGACCACTCGTACAGATCAAATCCGGATTCCCAGACATGATATACTTTTTCTTCACGTTCTTTCATGGTTTTTTACTCTCTTTCCGTTTATCTTCCCTGTAGTAGGGGTTGTACTTTATGTACGCGGTGCAGAGCATGCCGCGGGAGCGTTCCGGGCAGCTGCACCAGTTCTTGCACTGCTTGCAAGGGTTTTCGTTCATTTTGCCAGTCGTTCCTTTTCTTTCCGTTTTCTTGAAATTTCGCCCGCCCACGAGTTGAGGGCGATGTCTGCACATCTCCGCAAGATCGCGTCGATCTTGTCTTTATCTTTAACCCGATCTAGGCAGTAGTTATCGGCTATAGAAATTTTTGTGTTGCCGATCTGAAACTGCTCGACAATGTGCGGCTGCTCTCTCTGGTCTGTCATGCTATCATCTCCTTGTGGTCTAGCTTATGCCGTGCCGGCTTGTCTTTTGCCGGTCAGGCTCCCGCTTTTTGGATTGCTTCGCCGTCGCGGACACCACGGGCGTATGTGATAGCCATAAGCACGCCCTTGTCAGACAGCCCGTAAAGCTTCATGACCTGCTCCATAAGCTTTTCCGCTTCTTCTACCTGTGCCTTTGTTCTTTCGTCGTTCATTTTGACACCCTCTTTCGCTTTTTTGTTACATTTTGGTTACAAAATCGGGAAATTCATTGCAAAGCACGTCAAAACATGATACAATGTATACAAATGACTTTGGAGGTGTTGTACAAAAATGAATTGTCCCAAATGCGGAAGTGATAACGTCAGCGTTCAGGTTATCCAGACCGCGGCGAAAACGTCCCAAAAAGGAAACGGTTGCTTGTGGTCGCTTGGTCGCCTGACACTCATCATCTGCACTTGTGGTCTGTGGCTGCTTGTCGGTCGTCATAAAGGCACCGGCAAGACAAAGGTCAAAAATCAGACCGTCTGCGTGTGTCAGAACTGCGGAAACCGCTGGAACATCTGATGCTATCCCTTATCTTTTCATCTGCCCCGCTGCTCCGCTGGAGTGGCGGGGTTTGTTGTCCGCCAGGTGCGGACGTGTGGAAGCGGTCATTTTAGAGCCGTACCGCCGGACGGCTTGCTTTTGTGGGGATTATTCTGCTGATTCCATTGCTTCTTCCGTCGCTTCTTCCTTGATAACCTTGAACGATTCGCCTGTGCTTTCGTTCTGATCGTCCATAACGTAGTACATGCTGTCTTCCTGCTCATAATTCACGCCGCTGTCAATCAGCCAGTCTCCGAAATCGTAAGACTCGCCGATAACAATGGTTTCCACCTCGTCGTAGTGGCTGCTGTTCTTCAGCTGCTCTGTTTCTCCTGCGGTTGCTGCGAATACATATGTTACCTTTGTGTTCATGATAAATTACCTCTTTCTTTTTCCTCCGAATTTTTATTTTTACCCCGTGGGGCTGGGCTGGTGATTATTTAGAGCCGCACCAGCGGGCGGCTTGTTCATTATGCAAAAAGTTCGGAATCATCGAAATCTTTGAATTTGCGTCGCTCCCCGTCTTGTACTGGAAGTGGAATGTAGAAATGATATTTTTCAGCGTAACGGGAAAAGTTTACAACGTTTTCCCGCGGTTCTGTGGTTTTGTAGCCTTCCCAAAGATGCTTGATGGTGATTTCTTTTGCTCCATATGCTTGACCGAGTTTTCTCGCTTCGGCTCCTACGGTCTGTGTGCTGCAAAGTGCATCAAGCATAAACCACATCTTGGAATTGTCAAACTTAAAAATGCACGGTTCACAGTTTCCGCGATTGAACTGCACATTGCTCTCGTTAATCCATTTCATTTTCTTGTTCCTCCGATTTTATTTTCCGTGACTAGCAGGCTCCGTGTCAATCACTGTATACAGTATAGCATATTACTTGCTACTTGTCAAGCGTTTAGTGGCAAATATTCTGCCAAATGTAGCACAAATTTTGCTTGTTCAATTTGTGCAAATTGCACTATATTTGCTATAAATCAGCATTTTTACAAGTATCAGTATTGACAAGTAGCAAGTATCGTGCTATACTGTATACAAAGGAGGTGATACAGTGAGCATAAACAAAAAGATAAAAATGCTCCGCGAAAAGGCAGGCATGACACAGCAAGATGCTGCGATTGTTTTTGGAACCAGCTTAAGCACATACCAAAAGTATGAGCGGGATAAAAATCCAAATCAACCGTCAACGGAAATGCTCATGCAGCTTGCGAGATACTATAAAGTATCTTTGGATTGGCTGCTTGATATGCCAAATGCTGCATACAAAAACCCTTTGGACGAATTCGCACAAAGAGAGCATTTGAAGAAGCTGGAAAAAATTTTTATGAAAAAGTATCTAAGCTTGACAAGTGACCAGCGGGACGAGGTACTCGTCTTTCTGAGAGAACTAGCCGCCGACGTGGTATCGGCGGAGGAAGCACGAAGCCAAATGGAAGCCGTTCGCGTGGCGGCGTACCAAAACCCCGCCGGCAGTGTGCCGCGGGAAGCAGAGTATCCACAGGAGATGCTGGACGACATGGACAAAAACGCTCCTCTGACAGACCCTGACTTGTAATCCATAATAAAAAATCACCTCAATGGTATAATACTACCAGTTGAGGTGATTATGTATGGAAAACATTTTTCAAAAGCAAACCGCCGCGAACGCAAGCTTGCACTGCCTGCTTGCGTGCGGCGTGTCCTCCTTGCCGGTAAAGCCGGTACGTATCGCGATGCACTACGGCGTGCCGTGCCTGGACTATGCCACCCCGCTGCAATGCGGAGAGGGCGGGCGGATTATCCGGCGGGCGGACGGCAGAGTGCAGATCGTGCTTGACCCGTCGCAGCCTGCTCAGCGGCGGCGGTTCGCCGTCGTCCACGAGCTGGGGCACTATCTTCTGGGGCATCTGGACAGACCGCCACAGCCCGCAGATGAGTACGCTGCGGACTGCTTTGCCGCTGGCGTACTCATGCCTGCATGCGTCCTGCGGGGGCTACACGTGCATAAGGCAGACGACATCGCATATTTATGCAGTGTCACACGTGGAGCCGCAGAAACGCGGGCAGGACATCTACAGCGGCTATATCGGCGGGGAGATTTTTCGACACACCCGCTGGAGCCGCAAGTCCTCCGGCAGTTTGAGGGCTTTTTAGAAGCACACGGAAAGTAAAAAGCCGCACCTGCTCCACCAGGTACGGCTTGAAAAGAGAGTATATGCTATGATAGCACAAGACCGTGTCTATTATAGCATACTTCTGCATTTTTTGCAAGGGGGAAATTTTTATGGACACATACTGTATATATCTACGAAAATCGCGTGCGGACGCAGAAGCCGAAGCACGCGGAGAGGGTGAAACTCTGGCACGACACGAGCACACGCTGTGCGACGTAGCCAAACGGCAGAAGCTCCACATATCTAAGATATACCGCGAAATCGTATCCGGCGAAACGATCGCCGCCAGACCGCAGATGCAGCAGCTCCTGCAAGACGTGGAAAGCGGCATATATGCTGGTGTGCTGGTCATGGAGGTAGAGCGACTTGCCCGCGGTGACACCATAGATCAGGGCATCGTTGCTCAGGCTTTTAAGTACTCCGGCACAAAGATCGTAACGCCCACTAAGACGTATGACCCAGACAACGAATTTGACGAGGAGTACTTCGAGTTTTCGCTTTTTATGTCGCGGAGAGAGTACAAGACGATCAAGCGGCGTATGCAGGCAGGACGTGCGGCAGCGGCGAAAGAGGGAAAGTATGTCGGAAATAAGCCGCCTTACGGATACGACCGGAAAAAGCTTGACCATGACAGCGGCTTTACACTGGTGCCAAATCCCGAAGAAGCAAAGGTGGTCAAGCTGATCTTTGAGTGGTACGTGCACGGTGTCGTCATGGACGACGGCACCAAGCAGCGAATCGGAAGCACGACTATAGCGAACCGCCTGCACCTTATGGGCTGTAAGACACGCTACGGCGGGCGGTGGAGCCTGAACACTGTCCGCGGGATACTGACAAACCCCGTCTATGCCGGTATAATCCGCTGGGGTTATCTCGCAGAAAAAAAGGTCCTAAGCGACGGCGTGGTCACTAAGAGCCGCCCTATCGCAAAAGATGACTATATCATGGCGAAAGGACTGCACGAGCCACTCATCACCTTGGAAGAGTGGGAAACCGCCCAAGAGCTCGGGCACCAAAAACGCACGATACCAAAGGTCAACTGTAGCTTTAAGCTGCAAAATCCGCTTGCCGGCATCTTGGTGTGCAAAAAGTGTGGCAGGAGCATGACCCGCCGACCATACGGCAAAAAAAACCGTCAAGACACGATACTGTGCAAAACTCCCGACTGTCCAAACGTCGCATCTGATCTATGCCTAGTGGAGCAACGGCTGCTTGATAGCCTTGCGGAGTGGCTGCATCAGTATGAGGTACAGTGGCAGGAGCACACGCTGCAAGCCCCAGCCACCGAACCGGAGGACGATCAGACCGCCGTCTTGGAAGATCTCCGGAAAGAGCAAGCAAAGGTAAAGGCACAGCTTGAAAAGGCATATGACTTGCTGGAGCAAGATATATACGACACCAACACTTTTGTGGAGCGTTCCGGCACTTTAAAGGCAAAAATCGCCGACTTGCAGGACAGTATAGACCGTATAGAGAAGAACGTGCGGGAGATGTCATCGCGTGACGATGACATGCAAAAGATCATGCCAAAAGTCAAGCATCTCCTAGAGGTATACGACACGCTGCCGGACGCGTCCGCGAAAAACCAGCTCCTTAAAGAAGTACTTGAAAAAGCCGAGTACAGCAAGGAGCACGGCACCCGCTGGCACGGCAATCCGGACGATTTCGAGGTCGTCATATATCCAAAACTCCCGAAAATGCGTTGATTTTTTTATAGACACCATGTGTACGCGAACGAACTAGCCCATGTCGAGATGATTTCCGCGATCCTGTACCAGCTGACCGACGGGCTGACACCGGAACAGATCAAGGAAGCCGGATTCGACGCGTACTTCGTAGACCACACCCTCGGACTGTACCCCCAGAGTGCCGCCGGCGTACCGTTCACGGCTGCCTATTTCCAGTCCAAGGGGGATCCGATCACCGACCTGACCGAGGATATGGCGGCAGAGCAAAAGGCACGGAGCACCTACGACAACATTCTCCGGCTGTGCGATGACCCCGATGTCCGCGACCCGATCAAGTTCCTGCGGCAGCGGGAAATCGTGCATTTCCAGCGTTTCGGCGAAGCCCTGCGGCAAGTGCAGGACGACCTGAATTCCAAGAATTTCTACTGCTGCAACCCGTCTTTCGACAGCAGCTGCGGCAAAACTGCCTGCCGGAGAAAAATGCGGTAACACACTTCCCATAACTTTCAAATGCTGCTCTGTTTCCGGAGCAGCATTTTTTCTGTTTCCCTGAAAAGTTCACATACCACTCCTTGACTTTTCCCATATTTATGGTATACTAGCATACGGACAGTGTGATTTTCGCCTGTCCATAGAAGAAGGGAGAAGTGGGTATGATACAACTCATTGCAACAGATATGGACGGAACGCTGCTGGACGAGGAGAAGCAGCTTCCGGCACAGCTGCCTGCACTGCTGGAGGAATTATATCGCCGCGATATTACATTTGCCGTGGCAAGCGGCAGGTCGCACATGATGCTGACCAACCTGTTCGGAGAACTTGCCGAAGAAATCATTTTCATCTGTGACAACGGGGCATGCGTCATGTATCCCCATGAAGCACCGTTGCTGCACAGTCTGCCAAAAGATGTCATTCATCGGATTCTGGACGCGTGCCGCAGCCTGTCTGCCGGTGTGCCGGTGCTGTGCGGATTCCACCACATTTACTATCCGGAAAACGACAACGCTGCCATGCAGCATGAAATTCGGCGGTATTACCGCAATCCGCAGGTGGTTCCCTATGACGACCTGTACGCTGTTGACGAACCGATCCTGAAAGTTGCCCTGTGCGACACCAACGGACCGACAAAGGAAGCCTACCCTGTGATGCACGAAGCACTGGGCGATGCCTATGAACTGCTGATCTCCGGCGACTGCTGGATGGATATTATGTGCAAGGGTGTGACCAAGGGTGCCGCCTTGCAGGGATTGCAAGAGCGTATGGGCATCACACCGGCGGAAACCATGGCATTCGGTGACTATGACAACGACATTTCCATGCTACAGCATGCGGAATTCAGCTACGCTATGGAAAACGCCTCGGAGCGTGTCCGCCAGCAGGCAAAGCACATTGCTCCGGCAAACACCCAAAACGGTGTGGTGCGGGTGCTCTGCGAAACACTGGGGATCCATATGGAATCGCTGTAAGAGTGCGGCTGCCCATAAACCAAAAATGAAATTCTTAGGGCAATACCGCACGCAATCTGCTTGCAGTGTTTCCCTTATAACAGAGGGACGGTGCCGGCATCGTCCCTCTGCGTTTCTTTCACTGCAAAATTTTTGGCAATACCGCACAAAGAGCGTCTGGCGACTTTGCACGCCATCTGCTTGCAAATTTTCCTTCAGAGCCTGTTTCGTATCTTCCCGCACGCATCTATCGCACAATCTTTGTGCGGTATTGCCTTTTCATTTCACCTGTTTTTTACCGGCACTTTGCAAAAAAAGCTTTACAAAACCACAAAAATATGCTATACTGTCCTTAACGTTCTGATGATATGGAACGTGAAGGAAACACTACATGTCAGACTGCAATCCGGCATGCGGTTTTACGTTTCCTGAAAGCACTTTTTGCATTTGTCGTCACTGACAGAAAGGAGTTTTAGAATGGAAGCATCTACGCCATTTCTGCTGTGGGGCGGCTTGTTTGTGCTGACGGTTCTGGCGGAATTCGCCACCCAGCAGCTGGTGAGCATCTGGTTTGCTGCCGGTGCACTGGCGGGCTTTCTCGCAGCCTGTTTCGGGGCTTCGCCGGTGGTGCAGATTGTCTTGTTCGTGGTGATCTCTGTGGTACTTCTGATCTTCACCCGTCCTATCGTCCGCCGGATTTTCTCGTTCGGCATCAAGGACACCAACAATCAGGAGATCGGCAGGATCGCCGTCGTCATTCAGACGGTAGACCCCATACACAACACCGGACGCGTCCGGCTGGACGGGGTAGACTGGATCGCAGTTTCTCAGGACGGCACGGTCATTCCCGAAAGCACCAGCGTCCGCATCGAAGCGATCAGCGGCACCAAGCTGCTGGTCAGCCGGCTGCCGCAGACAGAAGAACAAACTGTAAACAATTAAAGGAGAACACACATGGGACTGATTATTTTACTTCTGGTTATTTTCATCATTGTGATTTTTGTCACACGAATTCGCATTGTACCGCAGGCAAATGTCTACGTCGTAGAACGTCTGGGTGCATTCTATAAGGCGTGGGGCACCGGTATCCACTTTCTGGTACCGTTCATCGACCGCGTGGCAAAGCGGGTTTCCATTAAGGAACAGGTCGTAGACTTCAAGCCGCAGGCCGTGATCACCAAGGACAACGTTACCATGCAGATTGACACGGTCGTATTCTTCCAGATCACCAACTCGGTACAGTTTGCCTACGGTGTGGAACACCCTATCGCAGCAATCGAAAATCTGACTGCAACGACCCTGCGTAACATCATCGGCGAACTGGAACTGGACGCAACGCTGACTTCCCGCGACCTCATCAACACTCGCATCACCGAAACACTGGACCTTGCTACAGACCGCTGGGGCATCAAGGTCATTCGCGTGGAACTGAAAAATATCCTGCCCCCTGCTGAAATCCGTGACGCCATGGAAAAGCAGATGAAGGCAGAGCGTGAAAAGCGTGAAAAGATTCTCCGTGCACAGGGTGAACGGGAATATCAGGTCACTGTCGCACAGGGTGAAAAGGACGCAAAGATCCTCCGTGCAGAAGCAGAAAAGCAGACTGCGATCCTGAAGGCAGAAGCGGACAAGGAAGCCGTGATCCTGCGAGGCGAAGCGATCAAGGAACAGAAAATGCGTATCGCTGTCGGTGAAGCACAGGCAATTGAACTGGTGCAGAAGGCACTGGCAGACAGCTTGGTCAAGCTGAACGCAGCAAATCCCAGCGAAGCTGTTCTGAAGCTGAAATCGCTGGAAGCATTCGAAAAGGCAGCAGACGGCAAGGCAACCAAGATCATTATCCCCAGCGAGATTCAGGGGCTGGCTGGTCTGGCTGCCGGTCTGAAAGGTGTCCTCTCTGACAGCCCTGTAACCGCAACGGCTCCTGCACCGGCTCCGGCTGGAAAAACGGCTCCGGCAGCAGAGGCTCCGGCGGAAAACCAGTAAGCTTTCTGAGGCAGTACGGTACAAAGGCAATACCGCACAAAGTCTGTGCAGATTGCCTTGATTTTCCATAAAAATATTGTAACTAAAAAGGACGGCTTCGTGCCGTCTTTTTTTGTGGAAAAAAACGATTTTCCGCGAATGCGAATTCTTGGGGCTGTTCCCCTTGCAATCCTGTCGCAAATTGTTGTATAATAGGAGTTACGAGAGAAACGCGGAACAAAAGCATGCCCGCCATGCGGCGTTTCTCCAAAGTAAAGGCAACACCGTGATTCGATGCCGGATCATATCCGATATTCTGACAGAAACAGAGGTTATACACATATGGTTTTTTCCCGATTGTTTTTCATTTACCTATTCTTTCCCATTTGTTTTCTCTGCTATTTTGCGACAAAGAAAACCTCTTACCGCAATGCAGTGCTGATCGTCTTTTCCCTGTTGTTCTACGCCTGCGGGGACATTTCCTTTTTGTGGCTGGTCGTCGCCAGTGCACTGGTCAACTTCGTGCTGGGGCGTGGCATTGACAAATTCCGCGACAAGGCTCCCGCAAAGGCGTTCCTGGCTCTGGGACTGGTGCTGAATCTGGGCACGCTGGTGGGATTCAAGTACACCGGCTTTTTCATTGAGAACTTGAACAGCTGGTTCTCCCTGTCCATTCCCGTCCCCGACCTGCCGCTGCCGCTGGGCATCAGCTTTTTCACGTTCCGCACAGTTTCCTATCTCATCGACTGTGCGTGGGGCAAAGTCAAGGCGGAACGAAATTTCTTCACGTTCCTGCTGTACGTTTCCTTTTTCCCGATCACCATTTCCGGACCCATCGCACGGTACGAAACCATGCAGGCAGACCTGCACCAGCGGCGGGTGTCTGCCGACGACCTCAGCATTGGCTTCGGACGCATTGCCGTTGGTCTGGGCAAAAAGGTCATACTGGCAGACCGGCTCTCCGGCATCGTAGACCAGTTCCTGGGGAACGATTTCACCACCCAGACCACACTGGGTGTCTGGTACGGTGTGATTCTCTACGCCCTGCAAATGTACTTCGATTTCTCCGGCTATTCCGATATGGCAATTGGCATTGCCCGCATCTTCGGCTTTCGTCTGGACGAAAACTTCCGCCACCCGTTCCTCTGCAAGGACATCACCGAGTTCTGGCAGCGTTGGCACATTTCGCTGGGAACGTTCTTCCGCGACTACCTGCTGTACGTACCGCTGTTCGGCAAACGCCGGAAAATCGGCGGGCTGCTGCTGGTCTGGTTCTGCACCGGTCTGTGGCACGGTGCCAGCTGGAACTATATCATCTGGGGCATTTACTACGGACTGTTCCTCATGCTGGAAATGGGCATCGGCAAAAAGGGCATGAAAAAGATTCCGGCAGTGCTCCGGCATCTGTGCAACAAGATCGTCATCATTGTCGGGTTCGGCATCTTCTACTGCACCGGCGGTATCGACCAGCTGGGGGATATGCTGCTGGCAATGGCAGGACAGAACGGCACCGGCTGGCTGGACACCATGCTGGTCACTTCCGTGCAGAACAACCTGTTCCTGCTGATTGCTGCCCTGCTGTGCTGCTTCCCGCTGCTGGAACTGCCGAAAAAGATCATGGCAAAAAATCCGGCTGCCAATGTTGCCCTTTCCGTCACCGGCACAGTGCTTGCCGCCGGCCTGCTGGTCATCAGCAGCATTCTCATGGTAGATGCCACCAACACCCCGTTCCTGTACACCAAGTTCTGATCCAAGGAGGGAGAACACCATGGACGAAAACAACAAGCCGCAAAGTGACTTCGATCTGGATGCGGCACTGGCAGAAAAATTTCAGCAGGTACAGCAGGACGCAAACCGTCTGCGTGCCATGAATGACAATACCGATACACCGGCTTCTTCGCCTGTTCCGGAACCGATTGAGGTGCCGCAGGAACAGCCGGAACCGGAAACTGGATCCCCTGCTCCGGAGCCGGAATCACCGGAAGAACCGGCAGAGGAATTGCCACAGTTCGACATCGGGGAAACACCCGAAAAACCGACTGCTACCACCGAGGAGGACAAAGCCGCAGCCAAAGAGCGAAAAGCCCGCTACAAGCTGAAACGGCAGATCCTGATCACCAACCGCATCGGTGCCGTTGTGCGGATCTTCGCCATAGGAACGATCATCTTCGGCGGCTCGATCTTCCTGCTGGTGGGCACACGCCCCACGGAATCCGCCGAGGAAAACCGAAAGCTTGCCACGCCGCCCGGCTTCTCCCTCGAAGCACTGGGCAGCGGCGACTATGTGAAAGACCTGATGCACTATTATGAGGACACCGTCCCCGGACGCAGCAGCTTCAAGCACATGATCAGCAAACTGGAAAGCTATCAGGGCTTACAGGGCGAGGACAAGGTACAGTTCTACGGCAACATTGCCCCCGTCAAAAAAGAGGAAACCGCCGATGCGGACAGCAGGACAACGACGACTGCACCGGTTGCCAGCGGAAACCGTTCCACAGAAACCACCACGGCAACTACCGTTGTCACCGAGCCGGAGCCGGATCCTGTGGAGATCGGCGATGGCATTGTGCTGGTGGACAAGCGGGCGATCAGCATTTACGGCGGCAGCTTCTCCCGCGGGGAAAAGTATGCGACAACGCTGAACGAATACAAGAAACAGCTGGGCAGCAAGGTCAATGTCTATTCGCTGGTGGCTCCTACGGCAGTATCGTTCTACCTGCCGGATTCCTACGCCGGCTACACCGGCAGCGAACCCGACAACATCGACCACATTGACGAAAACCTGAAAGATGTCAAGGCAGTCGATGCCTATGCAGCACTGGCGGCACACACGGACGAGGACATCTATGCCCGCACCGACCACCACTGGCTGCCGCTGGGGGCATACTACGCCGCAGAAGCCTTTGCCAAGACGGCAAACGTCAGCTTCGCTCCCCTGTCCGGCTACACCAAGACCACCCTGTCCGGCTATCTGGGCAGCATGTACACGTTCACCAAGAGTGCCGTCCTACAGGAGAATCCGGAGGACTTCACCTATTATACGCCCCACAACCAGTACACCACCCAGTATTACGACACCAACTTCACCAACGAACGGGACGGCAAGCTGCTGATCTCGCTGGACAACGTGGAGCCAGTCAGCTGGTATCTGGTGTTCATGGGCGGCGACGAAAAGATCACCCACGTGAAAACCGATGTCACCAACAAGCGGACACTGGTGATCGTCAAGGACAGCTACGGCAACGCCCTTGTCCCCTATCTCACGCAGTCCTTCTCGGACATCTACGTGATCGATATGCGTTACTTCGACCTGAACGCCGTTTCCTTTATGCAACAGGTCGGTGCAACAGATGTGCTGTTCGCCATGAACACGTTCAGTGCCACCGGCGGCAACAGCGAATGTCTGGAAACAATTCGGACACAATAAGAGGTTTCACAAATGAAAGAACTGGAATATCCCTTTGACAGCAGCTTTCTGCTGCAAAAACGACGCAAACTGAAAAAAGCCCTTCTGGCAGACGGCTCTGCCCGCATGGAAAAACGCATTGCCGTGCTGGGCGGTTCCACCACCAACGACATTGTTTCCATGCTGGAACTGTTCCTGCTGAACTGCGGCATTCAGCCGGTGTTCTACCAGTCGGAATACGCACAGTACTGGCAGGATGCCATGTTCGATGCTCCGGAACTGGCAGCATTTCAGCCGGATCTGATCTTTATCCACACCACAAGCCGCAACATCACCGAAGCCCCGCTGCCCCTGTCCGCTTCAGAACAGGAAGTACAGGACGCACTGGAACGGCAGTACACCCACTTCACCCAGATGTGGGAACACCTCGCGGCAACATACCACTGCCCCATTTTGCAGAACAACTTTGAACTGCCGGCAACGCGGCTCATGGGCAACCGCGACGGGTGGGACTGCCACGGCATGGTGTGGTTCATCTCGGAACTGAACCGGAAATTCGGGCAGTATGCCGCCGCACACAACGACTTCTACATTCACGATATACACTATCTGGCGGCAAGCTACGGGCTGGACGCATGGCACGACAATTCCTACTGGTACCTCTACAAATACGCCATGACGCTGGACGCGATTCCGGAATTTGCCTACAGCCTGACACGAATCATTCGCTCCATTTACGGCAAGAACAAAAAGGTGCTGGCTCTGGACTTGGACAACACCCTCTGGGGCGGTGTCATCGGCGACGACGGACAAGAGGGCATCTCTATCGGGCAGGAAACCGCCGAAGCGGAGGCATACACCGAGGTACAGGAATACTGCAAGGCACAGAAACAGCTGGGCGTACTCCTCACGATCTGCTCCAAAAACGAACCGGAAAACGCCAGACTGGGACTTTCGCACCCCGATTCTGTCCTGCACGAGGACGACTTCGTGGCAATCAAAGCCAACTGGGAGCCGAAAGACCGGAATCTGGTACAGACTGCGGCGGAACTCTCCCTGCTGCCGGAAAGCTTCGTCTTTGTGGACGACAACCCCGCAGAACGGGAAATCGTTTCCGCCCAGATCGCCGGCATTGCCGTGCCGGAATTTCAGGATCCTGCGGACTGTATTCGGGTGCTGGATCACGCGGGCTACTTTGAAACCACCACGTTTTCCGCAGCAGATGCCAGCCGCAGTGAAATGTACCGTGCCAATGCCCAGCGTGCCCAGATGCAGCAGACCTATGCCAACTACACAGACTATCTGCTGGGGCTGGATATGCACGCAGACATTCGGGATTTTGATGCGGTAGCACTCCCCCGCATTGTCCAGCTGACCAACAAGAGCAACCAGTTCAATCTGACCACACGGCGGTATACCCAGAGCGAAATGGAACAGGTGGCTGCCGATCACAAGCACATTCGCCTGTACGGACGGCTGCGGGACAAATTCGGCGACAACGGCATTGTTTCCGTCGTTATCGGAGAAATCTCCGGCGACACCCTGCACATCGAACTGTGGCTGATGAGCTGCCGTGTACTGAAACGGGATATGGAACTGGCAATGCTGGACACCCTTGTGGCAGAGTGCCGGAAGCAGGGCATCACCGCCATCTGCGGCTATTACTACAAGACCGCCAAAAACGCCATGGTCAAAGACCTGTTCGGGACATTCGGCTTTACAAAAACCGAACAGTTCGAGAACGGCGACAGCACATGGCGTATGGAAATCGCCGGCTATGAAAACCAGAATCATGTGATTCAAGTCAACGAAAAGGAGCATCAGCAAGCATGACACACGAAGCGATTATGGAGAAACTGAACGAGATCTTTCAGGACATTTTTGACGATGACACACTGGTCATCACAGAGAACACCACTGCCAACGACATTGAGGACTGGGACAGTCTGGAACACATCAACCTCGTCAGTGCCGTGGAAAAGGCATTCGGCATGAAATTCAGGATGCAGGAAGTTTCCGGCATGAAAAATGTAGGCGAAATGGCAGACATTATTGCTGCCCGTGCCGAAGAACCGAAGCCGAAAAAGCGGGGATTGTTCCGGCGGTAAGCGTTTTTTGCTGCTTGAAAAGCTAAGGCAATGCCGCACAAAGAGCGTCTGGCGACTTTGTGCGGTATTGTCCTAAAAATTTGACAGAAAAATACAAAAAACGCCTGAAATGTGCAGAAACAGCTGGACATTTCAGGCGTTTTGCTGTATAATGATGATAGATTTGTATACCATTCGAATCCACTCGGAGGAATCCAGATGCCAAAAGAACAGTTTTTATCTTATCAAAAAGAAAATCATCACCCGTCACAGCCGCCGGTACTGGACGCTGTCGGGTCGGTTCTGAATGCCCTGTGTGTCACCAAAGGATACACTTGGAAAGAGGCGTACTGCAAGCTGATCGCCGTCGCGGGAAAAATCGGGCAGATGCCCCAATATCCCAAAACCATTCGGGAACTGCTGCATGAAGAAGGGTTCTTTTTGCAGGCAAAAACCAATGTCAACAAGTGTATACGGGAGATCATTGCCGATTGCAACCACAGCTTTCATGACGGCGAAGTGGTCATACTGAATTTGTCCGTCGGACACACGAACACGGATGATGGGGAATATTGTCCCCTCGTGCCCCATGATCTGGGCGGACAGACAAAGTATGCCCTGCACTTCCCGCAGGACAACAGAGATCGGATCGCCCGTGAAGTGTGGGTTGCCTGGAAAGACGGACAGGATCACAGTCCCCTGCCGCAGCAGCAGAGCCGTACACAGAGAAAAGAACTGAAACTTCACACCGAAGAAAATGAATCGTTGGTAGTCCTGAACGAAAATCCCAACGACAACTACATTGGAGATTGTGCCGTCAGAGCCTTTGCAGCAGTTCTGGAGATCCCGTGGGCAGAAGCCATAAAAAGGCTTGCCGAAGCTCAAAACTACGCGGCGACCATTCTCAATGGGGAAAAAAACATCGATGCCCTTTTGAAAAAAGAGGGGTTTGAGAGATTCGGTGCCATGAAGCGAAACGGAAAGATTCTGACCGGCAAGGAGTTTTGCAGCCTGATTCACGACATGTTTCCGGCGGGAACAAGAATATACGCGTATTCGGGAAGAAGCCATGCAGTTGCCATTCTGGTGTTTGACGGGGAATACAAAATCGTGGACACGTGGGACAGCACCAACCGAAAAATCATAGAATACTGGGCAAAATATCCCCAAAAGCCCAAAAGACCGAGAAAAACAGAAGCACCGACAGAAAAACTCACAGCACTCTCTGTCGGCATGACCATTCAGCACAAGACATTCGGGAACGGCAAAGTGACTGCCCTTTCTGATACCATTGCCACCATTCAGTTTGCCGGCGGTGTCGAGAAAAAGTTTGCAGTCGCTTGGGTGCTGGGGAATTGCAAAGGAAACACTGCCTGAACTTCCATCGAAAAAGAAAAAGCTGGTATCCTGCGCAAGGGAATACCAGCTTTTTGTATTCAGTATCGCCTTTATTTCGACGCCATTTCGCCCAACGTCCGAATCATTTCCAGATCGTCCTGTGTCACACGCATGTTGGTGCAGAGTTCTCTGCCCTCGGCGGTAGTCAGGCTGATCTCGATCACGCTGCCCTCGTTGATTGCCTTAGAAGCAGCGGAGAAAAACAGAGGCACTTTCGGGTGGTTCTGCCGAAATTTCGTCAGCATGGTTTTCAGTTGCAAAATCATTTTGGGATTCATCATAAGTCAGTTACTCCTTTTCTGGTATGCAGCGGACAGTGCTCCGATACGTGGGGAAACGGCACCGTGCGGAACTGCATTCGCAGTCCGTCCAGCACCAGCAGCTTTCCCGTCAGAAGCGACGGAATTCCCAGCAGATACCGAATTGCCTCCGCAGCCTGTATGGTGCCGATGATGCCGGCAGTGACACCAATTACCGGAATGGGTGCCGGTGCATTGTCCTCCGGAACCTCTCCGAAAATGCAGCGGTAACACGGCCCCTTTTCCGGCACATATGTCATCACCTGTCCGGAAAAGCCTGTGATGCCGCCGTGCACAAAGGGCTTTTCTGCGGAAACACAGACATCGTTGATCAGAAATTTGTTCTCCAGCTGGTCGGTCGCATCAATGACAATGTCATAATCCGGCAGCACCTGCCGCAGGTGTGCCTCGTCCATAAACTGAGAGTACGTCTGCACATGCACCTGTGCGTTCAGTCCGTGGAGAGATTTCGCGGCGGAAACGGCTTTGTTCTGCCCCAGACGGGATTCCTTGTGTAGGATTTGCCGCTGGAGATTGGACAGCTCCACGGTATCGCCGTCCGCAATGCCAATGGTTCCCACACCGGCTGCGGCAAGATAATACGCCGCCGGACTGCCCAGTCCGCCTGCTCCGATCACCAGCACACGGCTGCGTTTCAGAGTTTCCTGACCAGCTTCGCCCAGTTCCGGCATCATGATCTGGCGGGCATAACGTTCCTGTTCCTGTGATGTCAGCATGATGCTCCTTTCTCTGTTGCCTTAAGGAAACATTGCATAAAGCCCGCCTGACGGCTTTGCACGCAATCTGACTACGCATCTTACGCACAAGCTTTATGCAGTGTTTCCTTAAAAGTGTGCCTGCAAGCCCGTCAGGTCTTTGATGACTTCTCCGGCAAGGATCAGCCCCGCCACCGACGGCACAAAGGCACAGCTTCCCGGAACCGGTTTGCCTTTCTCTGTCCATTCCGTCCGCTGCAACGCTGCCGGCAGTTCCTTGGAATAGACCACTTTCAGCTTGGGGATCCCCCGCTTTTTCAGTTCCCGCCGCATCACTCTCGCCAGCGGACAGACAGAAGTCTGCATAATGTCTGCCACTTCAAACGCCGTAGGATCCAGCTTATTGCCGGCACCCATGGCACTGATAATGGGCGTTCCGGCGGCATATGCCTGCTCCACCAGTCCCAGCTTTCCGGAAACCGTATCGATCGCGTCCACCACATAGTCATACTGGGTGAAGTCAAAATCCCCTGCGGTTTCCGGCAGGTAGAATTTCTGATGCTTGGTCACGCGGCATTCCGGATACAGCAGCCGGATCCGTTCTTCGGCAGCGTCCACCTTTGCCATGCCAATGGTGGCACGGGTGGCAATGATCTGCCGGTTCAGATTCGATGTGCAAACAGTATCGTTGTCGATCAAGTCCAACGCCCCGACACCGCTTCGTGCCAGAGCCTCCACGGTATAGCCGCCAACGCCGCCAATGCCGAATACGGCTACCCGTGCCTGTGCCAGCCGTTCCATAGCGGCTGTGCCGAAAAGTAATTCTGTTCTGGAAAATGCATTCATATATGTCTATCCTGATACTTGGTCAAAACTTGGCGAACTTCTTCTTTATGTGCCAAAAACGTTCCCACAATTTTCGGATCAAAGTGTGTCCCGCTGGATTCCTCCAGAATCCGGAACGCCTTTTCCGCCGGGAACGCTTCCTTATAAACACGCTTGCTGGTCAGGGCATCAAACACATCGACCACCGCCATGATTCTGGCACAGAGAGGGATCTCCTCGCCGGAAAGATGATACGGATAGCCGCTGCCGTCCCATTTCTCGTGGTGGTACAATGCCATTTCCCGTGCCACTTTCAGGTACGAGTCACTTTCAATATCGGTCAGCGTTTTCTCAATGATCTCCCCGCCGGAAAGAGTATGGGTCTTAATGACTTCAAATTCATCTTCTGTCAGTCTGCCCGGTTTATTCAGTACCACGTCCGAAATCTTGATCTTTCCGATGTCGTGCAGCGGTGCCGCCTTGCACATGCGGTCCTGCATCTCCGGTGTCAGTATTTTTGCATACTCCGGCATTTCCGCCAGATATTTCACCAAAATACGCAGATATTCGCTGGTTCGCTTGACATGCTGACCAGTGAAATCATCTCGGGATTCCACCATATCGGCAAAGCTGACGATGATCTTGTTCTGGATTTCCTGGAGCCGCTGGTTAGAGTCCCGCAGAGATTCCTGCTGCACAAACATCCCCGCACAGCTGTCCAGTGTCAGCACGAACTGATGCATTCTCTGCACCACGTAATCAAATGAATTGGCAAACACCACCAGATAGCCATACACTATCTGCTGATTGTGCACGGCATAAATGACCACAGGGTCTGTTCTTTCGGTAATGTAGTTCCAGTCCGGCACCAGCTGCCGCTGCGGGATCTCCTTGACTTCGGTGTTTTCCTCCCCGTAAAAAAAACGGAGTGATGTCACTTCTTCTGTAAACGGTTCAGTTTCATAAGTATGCCCGTTCTGATTCCCGTGGAAAAAATCTGCATTCACGCAGAGATAAGTATCCGAACGAATATAGTACCGGAGAATCTCATTGACTTTTTCCACATCCTGTTCAAATGTCAGCTTTGTCAGCATGTTGGTCATGGAACGGTCGTACTGGGCACTGTTGTTCATGCGGGAATAGATCGAATTCACGGCAAGACTGACTTCCTTCATGGAGAATTTCCGGCAGCCGCAGGATTCGGAAACGTCCAGCGTGTACGGAAAAACATATTCCCGCTTCATTTCTTCTCCTGCATTGGCACGTTCTATCAGCTTGGCGAGAAAACTGCCGAACCGGTTCAGGTTTCTGCGACAGGTCGTCAGCCGCGGGAAATTATACTGTTCCTGCACAATGCCGTCGAATCCGGTCACGATCACATCTTCCGGCACACGAATGCCCCGTTCCTCCAGAATTTCACACACGGTGATCGCCATGGAGTCGTTGATGCAGACGATCGCCTGCGGCAGACCCTCCGGATCAGCAAGAAAGCGTTCCATGACTTCCTGTGTGGGAATGCTGTAGAAATTCCCATAGCCGAACCACTTTTCGTCAAACGGAACGCCGTGCTCTTTCAGCACGTCCCGAAAAATCATTTCCCGTATTTCCGAAGCGGGATTGCCCTTAAAACCGGCAATGCAGGCGAACTTGGTGACGTGGTGCTGTTCGATCAGGTGCTTCACCAAATACCGGAATGCATCAGCTTCATCAAACGAAATGCGGATCCCGCCGGAATAGCGTTCTGTCGGTTCTATCAGAAATACCGGTTTCCGGTGTTTCTGTGCCGCCGTCAGAATGTCCTCCACGATCGCACGGCATTTCAGACACTGGGTATAGATCAAAACCACATCGATCACCGAAAAATCCATCAGCTGAAAGATGCTGGCTTCCCCGCGGTCAAATGCCGTATCCCGAAACAGATCTGTTGTCGTATTGAACAGCAGGCACCGCCAGTTCTTTTCCAAAAGCGACTGATACAGCGGGGCTATCATGCTCTGTGTATTTTCGTTTTGTATTTCTGACACACAAAGTGCAGCCACCTTGTATCCATTGATCATATCCTTTTCCTCCGCCGAAAATTCCCCGGACAGCTCAGCCTACAGAACCTGTGAACTGTCCCTGTTGTCATTTTTCCCCATTGCAAAAACAACCCCGCAAAAAAGCGACAGAAAAGCCTTGTGCGGTGTTGCCTAAAATATCTCTTTTTTATTGTAGCATATTCCAATTCTGCTGTCAATCTGTATTTCCGGAATGTCCAGTGTGTCTGTTTATTTTTTTACAAACACGCAAAAAAAGCACCGCATTTTGCAGTGCTTTCATTCCGTGCAGTGCTGTTCTCACAACAGCAGTTTTCCCAGTGTTCCCACGCTGTCGGTCACCCAGTCTGCACCATATTGTTCCAGTTCGCCGGCTTCCGCGTAGCCGTACCGCACCCCGATGCAGGGCACGCGGCATTCCTTTGCTCCGAGGACATCGTGCTTCCGGTCGCCGATCATCACCGTCTGCGGCGGCTCCTGCTCCGGCAGTCCCAGCCGACGCAGTGCCAGACGAATCATGTCCGCCTTGGTTTCGCCCGCCCGATGAATGTCACAGCCGGCCACAGCCGTAAAGTACTTAAACAGGTCAAAATGCTCCAGGATCCGGAGCGTATAGACCTCCGGCTTGGAAGTCGCCACTGCCAGCACATAGCCGTGTTCCCGCAGCTTTTCCAGCAGTTCCGGAATCCCGTCATACACCGCATTTTCCAGCAGCCCTACAGTGGAGAACCGTTTCCGGTACTGCTCCACCGCAAAGGCAGCACGTGCCGGCGGCATGCCGCAGAACTCCTGAAAGGAATCCAGCAGCGGCGGTCCGATAAACGGCCGCAGCTTTTCCGCATCCGGCTCCGGTGTACCGCATTGTTCCAGTGCGTACTGCACACAGCGGAGAATCCCCTCTGCGGAGTCGGTCAGTGTGCCGTCCAGATCAAACAGCAGATACCGGAGGTCTTTCGGTAACGCTTTCATGCTCAGCCTCCCAGTGCGATCATGCGGTCAATGCAGCAGCGTGCCTTGGCAATGGTCTTGCTGTTCAGCTGGATCTCCGTGCCCTCGCCGTCTTTCAGAATGTGGTAAATGTCCATCAGCGTGGTGGACTTCATGTTCTCACAGATCAGCTTCTTTGCCAGCGGATAGAACCGCTTTTCCGGACAAGCATTTTGCAGCGTTTCTGCAATGCTGATCTCTGTGCCGATAATGAATTCCTTTGCGTCCGACTGCATGGCATAATTCACGATGCCGGAAGTCGAACCGATATAGTCCGCCTGCTCACAGACTGCCGGACGGCACTCCGGATGCACCAGCATCAACGCATGGGGGTGTGCTTCCTTTGCCAGACGCACGTCCTTTGCCGTCAGTGCCGCATGGATCGGGCAGCCGCCCTGCAACAGCTTGATCTTTTTTTCCGGCAGCTGCTGCTGGACAAAGGAACCCAGATTGCAGTCCGGAATAAAGAGGATCTTGTCATTGCTCAGCTGCGAAACGATCTTGACCGCAGAAGAAGAAGTCACGCAGACATCGCAAATGGTTTTCAGTTCCGCGGTGGTGTTGATGTATGCCACAACGGTATAGTCCGGATACTGCATCTTCACCGCACGGATCATCTCTTTATCCATCTGTTCTGCCATAGGACAGCCTGCCGTAGGGTTGGACAGGTATACGTTTTTTTCAGGAGAAAGGATCTTCACAGTTTCCGCCATGAACCGCACGCCGCACATGAGCACGTTCTTCTGCGGTGTATCCTTTGCCTTCACGCTCAGAGCATAGGAATCTCCGGTAAAGTCAGCAATTTCCAGAATATCACTGGTCTGATAGCTGTGTGCCAGAATACAAAAGTCGCGTTCTTTTTTCAGCCGCAGGATCTCCTCTTGAATCTCACGTATTTTCATAATCTCAATTCCTTTCGGGACAGTGTACTTCACGCCATAATTTCTCATCTTCGCTAAAAAATATGTGATTTATACTTGCATTTGCAAAAATAGATAAACTTATTCTAGTATAGCATAACAAATGGAGTTTGTCAAGATTTTCACAGGATATTTACATAGGAAAATGCTATGTTTTGTTTTTGTAAAGGACGTACTTTATGCAGGGCTGCCATAGAAGGACGAAGGCATATTTCAGCCCTTCAAACAGAATCCACATTTTTCACTTCGGAAATTTGTGCAAAAAAGGCACTTCACAAAATGCAAAAAGTATGTTATAATGATATTATGCATTCCTTGTGCATTTCCAACAGATTCCGAGAGCGATTTCATGCTTCATTTTAACAATTTTACTATTCACAGAAAGAAGGCTCTGCCCATGCAAAAAGCGGCACGCATCATTGGTATATGTCTTTCCCGCGTACAGGAAGAATACAGACTGCAATGTATCAAAGCATTCAATCAACATGCTTCTGCAAAAGGATACCGCCTTTTTATATTCAATACAAAATCCGACTTTTTTCTGCCGCCGACCCCGACAGACTTCGGCGAGATGACTGTATACCAGCTGATCCCCTATGATCTGCTGGACGCAATGATCCTCTTTCCGGATACCATTTACAGAGATTCCATTCTGAATGACATTCTGGAGAACTGCCGCAGCCGGCAGATCCCAGTGCTGACGATCGATAAGGCTCTGGAGGGCTGCATCAATTTCCGGTTCGACTATGCCAACTCGTTTGAAAAACTCTGCCGCCATGTGGTGGAAGTCCACCACGCCAGAACGCTGTTCATGCTTGCCGGATTTGCAGAAAATAATTTTTCCAATGAACGGATCGCCGCATTTCAGAAAGTCCTGCAAGAATACGGGCTGTCGCAGGAGAACTGCCGTATTGCATACGGGGATTTCTGGGAAAAGCCTGCAATAGAAGCCATGGAAAAGTGGTTTGTAGAAGATAAACTGCCGATCCCTGATGCAATTATCTGTGCCAACGACACCATGGCGATTACAGCCAGTCAGTTTCTGCAAAACCTCGGCTATCGGATACCAGAGGACTGCATCATCACCGGATTTGACGGTATCTCACATGCAAGCTATCACGTGCCGCACCTCACCACCTGCACGCAGGACTATGACACCATGGGACGGCTGGTCATCGAAGCAGTAGAAAAGCTGTGGCTGGGACAGCCTGTAGAACCTTCCACCGTTGTGGATTTTTACGTGCGGTTCTCCCAGTCCTGCGGCTGTGAGGCAGTCGGCTCGGTCAATGTCAATACCATTTTGCAGAACGTGCTGAATCAGCTGAAGCTTTCCAACGAACGGCAGGAGCTGACATGTCAGGTACAGTCCGCTGTCACCAGCATGTCCTCACTGTCGGAACTGCCGGAGATCATTCTGGATAAATTCATCTTCCACACCATAGTCTTTGCCCTGAATGACGACCTGTTCCGTGCTCCGGAATTCGGCGAGGGAAAACAGAAAAAACAGGCATTCAGTGAAAATGTCAACGTCCTCTGCCAGCGGTACTTCTGGAATCCCGAGGAGCCCTGTGTGACCTCCCGAAGCACACTGATCCCAGATCTGAACAGGCTGCTGGAACGGGAAGATCCTGTGATCTTCAGTGCCCTGCATTTTCTGGATCTCACTATGGGCTACTGTGCATTCCAGACGGACATCTCCTATGATTCCTACGAAAAGATCAACAGCTTCATGAATGCCATGGGTTCTGCACTGGGGATCTTCCATTCCCAGATGCACACCAAATCCATCAATATGCAGCTGAAAAGCGTCAACAGCGAACTGGAAAAGCTATATGTGCACGACCATATGACCGGACTTCTGAACCGCCGCGGTTTCTACCGCCAGTTCCGGCAGCAGCTGACGGAGAGCAAGGGAAAGGACATGAGCGTGATCATCATTTCTGCCGATCTGGACGGACTGAAGCACATCAACGATACCTACGGACACACCGAGGGCGACAACGCCATCAGCACAGTGGGCAAAGCATTGATGACCAGTGCCATTCAGGGAGAAGTCTGCTCTCGTTTTGGCGGAGACGAATTCACCGTTGCCGGTGTCATTGCAGACATGGACGACAACTATTTCGAAAGCTTCCGTGAGAGATTCCGTGAGTATCTGCGGCAGTATAATCAGATTTCCCGCAAACACTATCTGGTGGAATCCAGTATCGGCTTCTGCTTTCAGAAACTGGAAGACGAGATTGATCTGGATCAGATGATCAAAATTGCCGACGACCGCATGTATGAGGACAAAGTGCAGCGACGAAAAGCCCGCCGCTGATCTGACAAAAAGGTGGTGACATTTTATGCATGAAAAAGAAATCGTTTCTTCTGCCCTGCTCTACCGCGATCAGACAGACCTCAAAAATTTTCTGAAGGAACAACGCCGCACAGCTCCGCCGGATTGTTCATGGCTGGTTCTGATACATACCTGTTGTCACAGTCCCGCCAGTGCCGTCGCGATCGCACAGCACGTGAAAGAAGTTCTTCCCGATGCCGCAGTCCTCGGCACCAGTGCAGCCGCCGTCATTCATCACGGCAGCATCTATACGGACCAGTGCCTGCTGCACATCACCCGATTCCGCCGGACACGTCCGGAAATTTTCCGGCTTTCCCTGGACGGCAAAACACCGGAGGAGCTGGCAGAAGAAGCCGCAGAGAACTTCCCCGCAGACAGCCGTGCCCTGTTTGCATTTTTCACAGATCAGTACATGCACATGCAGCCGTTCCTGCAACATCTGGAACAGCTGCGGCAGCACATTCCCGCTGCCGGCGGCATGATCAGTGCCAACACATTCGGTGCGTTTTCCTTTGATGAAAGCGGGGTTTATCCTCACAACGCCGTGTTTGCCGTTCTGTGCGGCACCACGCTACGCACATGGAGCGGTGTAGTTCAGGGGCAGGAAGCATTCGGCGAAACATATACCATTACCAAAACCGAGCAGGACAGTATTCTGGAAGTAGACCACCAGCCGGCATCTCAATGGTTTCAGCAGAAGCTGGAGGAGATCTGCCACACTAAGCCCTGTCCGATCTGTTCGGAACTGCTGATGCGGTTTCCGCTGGCATTACAGCAGGTGGGTACACAAAGCCAGTTTTTGAGCTATAGTGAACCGCAAAACCGCATACAGACCTATTCCAACTGGCTGCCGGCAGGCACACGCTTCCGTATGGCATATCTCAGCCCTCTGACTGCTGTGGCAGAGCTGCGGGAGTGCTGTGCAGAACTGAACACCACGCCCTGTCAGACGATCCTTGCCTATCCGGGAACGCTGCACTACTCTGCCATGACAAACTGCACTGCATGGGAACTGCGGGCACTTCGCAGCAGCCGCATTTGCGGAGCATTTCTGCACGGAGAGATCGCCGCGGCAGAAGAACACAATCAAGTCTATGTGGGAGCTGATACGCTGTTCGGTCTGACAGAATCGGAACACGACTATCTGCCCATTGACCAGACCCTGCTGGACGATTTACAGGGACTGGATGCCGACTGGCACAACATCGATCAATATCTGGAACATGCACAGCAGCAAGCAACGATTTCCTCTGCTTCCCGACAGATCATGCAGCAGGAGATCCTGCTTCGCAGCAATACATTTTTAGATAAGGAAACGGAGCTGGAAAATCTCGTGAAATTCAAGTTCGACGACAAAAAACATCGATACAACAAGATCTGCATGATCTCCATTGAAAAGGGGATCCTGATCTCCGGTCGCCGTGGTTCCAAGGTATGGAACCAGCTGATGCGGGAAAATATTCAGCAGGTGATCCGTACGCTGCACGACACGGAGCTTTTCTTTTACTGCAACGATAAATGGTCGTTTTTCTTCACCGCCGAGCCGGAATATCCGGACGATAAATTTCTGGAACAGGCAGAAATGGCGTTCCATGAATGCGGCTATTACTTCTGCAAGGAATTGAACATCACAGCAGTCAACGCCTTTTATGTTGTCATCGGCGAAACCGATCTGCTGGAAAAGATACAGCTTTGCATGTCTGCCACGGCAGACCACAATGCCCGCTTTTATCTGTACAACAAGGATAATGCCGAAACCATGAAGCAAATGGACGAAAAGCTGCGTATGACCAACATCATCAGCGATGCCATTTTGTATGACCGCATTGTCCCCTACTTCCAGCCCATTCGTGACAACCGCACACAGGAGATCACCAAGTATGAAGCCCTGATGCGGCTGTCCGACAAGGATCATAACATCTATGCTCCGGGGCAGTTTCTGGAAATCGCCAAGGACTATCACCTGTACCTACAGCTTTCCCAGCTGATGATCAAAAAGGTACTGGAACTGTTCCGCGACCGCACAGAAAGTGTGTTCCTGAACCTGTCCGCCTATGACATCAGTTCCGAAGCCAGCCGTTCCATGCTGTATGAACTGTTGAGTAATCTGCCGCAGGAGGCATGCGGACGCATCACCTTTGAAATTCTGGAATCGGAGAAAATCCGCGATTTCAACGAAATGGTGAACTTCCTGAACGAGATCCGCAAGTTTGGCGTGAAAATTGCCATTGACGATTTCGGAGCAGGCTTCTCCAATTTCACGGCGATTCTCCGCGTCAATCCGGACTTTATCAAGATCGACGGCGACCTCATCATCAACTGCGATAAGGATCCGATGAAGCAGCTTTGTTTGCAGGCAATCTCTGACATTGCCAAGGGCATTGATGCGGAACTGATCGCAGAGCACGTGGAAAACAGCGGCGAACAGCAGACGGTAGAATCTACCAATATCCAGTATACACAGGGGTACTATTTCTCCAAGCCTTTGCCTTATCAGAATCTGGAGCAGAAGAAAAAGGACTGAACGCATATTTGACTGCCCTTCGTGTAACACATTGTCTTTTAAAATAGGTGTAGGCGAACTCTTTTCTTTTTTTGCTTCTTTTTTTCTTTTCAGTAAAGAAGCGGCGGGTCGCCGCTGACCCTACGCCCCAATTTCAACTGTGAAAAGGGTAGCGTTACGGCGGCGGCAGCCGCCTGTATGCCCCACCGGGGGATTGCGGCGGGTCGCCACTGACCTTACGCCCCAATTTCAACTGTGAAAAGGGTAGTGTTACGGCGGCAGCAGCCGCCTG